>VOFI01003169.1_pt1:1152500-1342500 | contig 2012801 bp, 2590 predicted proteins | sample 5384131 | NCBI WGS metagenome assembly VOFI01 (sample SAMN12384728, study PRJNA508395) | human gut metagenome | isolation source: healthy gut H | host: Homo sapiens
GTTTTTTATTGAGTTTAAATTTTTCAATAGCTATATAAACAGTATTTTCATAAGCAATTAATCTGATTAATGAGTCCGGTTTTTTCAGTTTTACTTTTTATATTGTCACATTTTGATAAAATTAATGATCCTGTCTTTCGCTCAGCAGCCACAGTATCAATTGGAGAGTTGAATCTTTTTACTCTTACAGCAAAGTTTTTAGAAATATATCTGCTCCAGTCAATAGCTAAAATATCCTTTTCCAAATCATCTATAGAGGATTTAAATATTACCTCATCCACTTCATGGGTGTATCCTAATCTTTTTACAAGTGTCTGATAATATTTGTCTGAGTTTTCATCAGAAATATCCTTTAATAAAATCAAACCTTCAGTTATTTTAGAAATATCCAATTCCATATCTTCACATTCAATAACTGCGTTTAGTTCTGCAAGAGGTAATTTGTCATGTTCCTGAGATTGTATACATAGTAATTCCATTAACTTCACCTGATTTTTTAAAAAAAAAATTATTTTTTAAATTTGTCGAAATGTCTTCTGATGATAGTTTCTTTAGAGTCTTTTGTTTGGGTACCTATATCATTTTCTTCAAATTTTGAATCCTGAATGTCCGGATCATTATAATAAAGTTCAGCTTCATTTTCCCCATAGTAATCATCATCACTATAAGAATAATCATCAGTACTTTCATTATAATAGTCATTATCATGAAGTCCATTACCCCTATTGTTAACAGCACCTTCAATATTGTCTTCCAAAGAATCTTTCATGTAAGGTTCATATTCGTAATTATGCCTTTTTTCCTCTTCAAAGTTCAATTCTTCAGGATAATACTCATAATCCCTAACAGGTTCTTTTTTCTGTAATAATCCTGAGGCTCATAGTATTCCTCTTCACCATAATAACCGCCATCCTCATACTGTCTTCTTTTTTGAGCGGTAGTCATTAGATGGTTCATAGTATTCATCATCAGAATAATATTCAGGCTGGTGTCTGTTTATAGAAAAATCATCTCTATAATGTCTGCTTCTTAGATTATTCTGATTGGATATTCTTGAAAATATTATATTTTCAACTTCCTTAACATTTGAAATATTGGCTAATTTCATCTGATTGTTGTCATAAGCACTATAAACTGAAACTGTTCCGACATTCAATATTTTTGCTACAATACTTTGAGATGTGCTTACATCCTGAATTGTTCCGTAAGGCATGTAGTTTTTTTAGTGTATAAAACTCCTGATTTAATAATAATTCTTGAGTCAGTTAAAATATACTCCATATAATACCAGTTAATAAGTTGCCAGATTATATACAGAATAATAAAAAGTATAATTACAAAAAGTGCAATAGCAGTATACCTTGTTAAAGATAATTTAACATAAGATATTAAATATACTTGCATTTCACCAATAAATGTAATAATCGGTGATGCAACAGATAAAACAACTACTAATAAAATAACTCCAAAAATAGCTTTTTTACATCCTAAAAGCATATTCGGTTTGGTTTGATAAATAGTTTTTCATTAGTTATTTTATCATTTCTATTAAACAACATAATAATGTATTAGAATTTAATTTTAAATAAAGTTTTTTAAAAAATAAGATTTAAAAAGTAAGCCTCAGCTCGCCCATCATTCATCACGTATCAGAGCTCATAGGGTTCATCATTGGCTTACAGATTATTTAAGCAAACATTACGCCTGCTTCTTTTATAAATTCATCATCATGTTCCTTGTCAAGAACTTTTTCTACAGCATCCATGAAATCAGTTACTGTGACTCTATCTCTTTTTTCACGAATAGCAAACATACCTGCTTCAGTACATACTGCCTTTAAATCAGCACCGGAAAGACCATCAGTTAAGCTGCTGAGTAAATCCAAGTCAGCTTCCTCATCCAAAGCCATGTTTTTAGTATGTATTTTTAGGATTTGTTTTCTTCCGTCATCATTAGGAAGGGGAACTTCTATGAATCTGTCAAAACGGCCAGGCCTTAATAATGCAGGGTCTAAAATATCCGGACGGTTTGTTGCACCGATAATTCCAATATCACCTCTGGATTCAAAACCGTCAAGTTCAGCAAGAAGTTGCATTAAAGTTCTTTGAACCTCTCTGTCTCCACTCAGTTGAACTTTTAAGCCTTTTGGCTGCAACAGCATCAAGTTCATCAATGAAAATAATAGCTGGTGCTTTTTTCTTTAGCTAATTCAAATACTTCACGAACAAGTCTGGCTCCTTCACCTATATATTTTTTAACGAATTCGGAAGCTACAATTTTAATAAATGTAGCATTTGTTTCATTAGCTACCGCTTTTGCAAGTAAAGTTTTTACCGGTTCCCGGAGGTCCGTACAATAAAATTCCTTTAGGCGGATCAATACCTATTTTTTCAAATAATTCCGGCTCTTTTTAAAGGAAGTTCAACAGTTTCTTTAACTTCAACTATTTGCTCTTCAAGTCCACCGATTTTATCATATGTAATGTCAGGTTTTGTTTCAATTTCCATTCCTGTAACATTTGCATCTTTTTCTGACGGTAAAACTTCTACAATACCAAAAGTCTGTTGGTTCAATGCAACTCTAGAACCTGGCACCAATAATTTTTCATCTAAGAATTTTGAATAATTTACTAAAAAGCTGGGTCCAGTACTGCTTTTAACAGTCATTCTGTAATCATCTAAAACTTCAGTAATAGTAGCTAAAACTAAAGGAGGTGATCTAAATCTTTCTACTTCGGAACGTAAGGATTTAGTTTCTCTTTCTAATCTGATTTTTTCATTTTCAATTAGAACTTTATCTTTTTCCAATTTCCTAACTTTCCACATTAAATTACTTTTAGCTTTGGAGTTTTCTTCTTTTAATGAATCTATTTCTTCTTGCATTGATTCAACTTTCTCAACTAACTGTTCTTTTGAAGAATTCTCCAAATCATTAATATTATCCATAGGACTCATCTCCAATAATATTGATTGAAAATTTTTATAATTTCGACATCCATGTTACTTTAATAACCATTAGTAACATTAACATATTTAAATTTTATTGTTATGCTATTTACTAAATGATAATATTTAAAATTTATGGGAAATTAATTATATACATTAACTAATAAATACTTAATTAAATTGAATTAGGAAAAACTGATTAATATGGAATGCGAAATTTGTGGTAGACAAGTATCTGACAATCCTAAAAAGCAAAAATTGAAGGGTCTGTCATGATTGTTTGTGATGAATGTGCTAAACTTGGAAAAATACAAAAAGCACCTCCAAAACCAAAATTTAGAAAATCAAACAAACCTAAGAAAAATAAAACAACAAAACAAAATTATTCTAAAGATGAACCTAAAGAAGAATTGGTTGAAGATTTTAATGTTAAAATTAGAAAAGCCAGAGAATCTAAAAACCTATCAAGAGAAGAATTAGGTCAAAAAATCTATGAAAAAGTTTCTGTTATAAATAGAATTGAATCAGGCAAGATGATTCCTGATATAAGATTAACTAAAAAATTAGAAAATGCTTTAAACATTACTTTAATTGAAAATGTAGAAGAACTGGATTTAAGCAAATACACAGGTAACCCTTCACAGGGACGTACTCTTGGTAATGTTGTAAAAATTAAAAAAAGGTAGCTATTTATTTGAATAGCTATTTATTTTCTTATTTTCAATATGTTTTACTTTTCCTTTTAGTTTATAATCTATTTTTCCGCCATTTTTAGCTTTATGAGAATAATATCCTTTAAAATCAGGAGCATTATTTAACTTATTTTTTAATTGATTGAACACATCATATTCATCACTAACAACTACAACATGAGCCGGCGGATGAATTTTTTTAATTTGCATAATACTTAAAGTTATATCTTCTTTAACAAAAAAAGGCAGTAGCAACTTTAGAACTTGTTCTGAGTTTAGAATTTAGAATCTTTTCAACTAATGAATCAGCAAATTTTGCATCAATTATTTTTGGTTTAGTTGCTAAATTTAAATTTCCATGTCTTTCCATGTCCGCAATTGCATTTAGTAGTTTTGAATTGTTTTCTCCTCTTATTAAGATTAATGCCATAGTATCACTGTTTTAAAAAAAATAATTAATGGTGAAAAAATTTCACCGATTTTGGAACGATGTCAATAATCTACTTCTAAATACTACAAGCAATATTAAAATTACCCCAATTGCAGTTTGTATACTGCCTAAAATATTTAGTAAATTTGCATCAACAGGTAAATCCCAAGATGGAGATGATTTGTCTCCATTTAATGCTGTATAATATACTCCAACTGCTTTAGAGTCTTTTTTAACATTAATATCTTTCGGTTCTACATGATCAACTCCAACTAAAAGACCATTGTTAATACCTTTGTTAATTGAAGTTGCAATAGCTGATGCATCATATCCATATTTAGCAACGGATGCATCTACAATTTGTTTAGTCGTTGATGCAAGTCCTGGTTTTTCACTTCCATAAACTGAAACACTAACCGAATCGGAAGTTACCGTAATCGCATTTCCCAACGCTTCATATGCATAAATTGTTGTTAACTCACCATTACAAACTGGACAGACTTCATAATTTTCAGATGACGGATAACCTACCGACCATCCGCAATCAGCACAGGATTTTGAATAAACTTCATTCATCGGATAACCAGATTCATTTAAATCCTTAGGCGTGAACATGTCTCCAGTAGATAAACCGGATACAAGATTTACTGCACCCCCACCGTATTTTTCACCAGAATCATTAGCTACTTCACCCATAGCTTCAGAAACAATAGTAGTTGCTGGATATCCATCCCTAATCATTTTTCCAATGTTAATTGCAGTTTCTTTACGAACAGTAGCTGCAGTACCATATAACGGGTTTCCTTCAGAATTCCTTAAGTGAATAATAGCTCCTTTTTGTCCAGGCTGTAAAGTAGCTATTCCACCAGAAGTTGAGGAATAAGGAGTTACAGTGATAGAACCATTACCGTCTACAGTAACAACATATGCATCAAAAGAACCTCCAATTGAAATACCCATTTCAGGACCTCCTACAACCAGACGGGCTCCTTTATATTTAGATGCAATTGATGCTGCAGAAGCTGCAGATGCATTGTTTTCAAGAGATGCAACTGCGTCTACAATGGAATCCAATCTTGAGTCTGAACCACCAGTACCCCCAGAAAGAACCGCAAAATGATGTTCCTTAGACATTAAAAATGTTGACTGGAACATATTATCTGCAAAAGACATACTTCCTGCAGCAGCTCCATTCGGGTCTTTACCAGTAGGATCAGTAATAACCATTACGTTACAAGTAGCAGCTACACTATTTATACACATCATAAATATTATAAATAAAATTATTGGTATATTCCACTTTTTCAAACTATCCCTCTATTAACCCTGATTTGTCGTATTCTTTAATTCAACTGACGAGAAATCTTCAATAACGGTTACTGTAACAATACCTGTGTTTTTATCCACCTGAACATCTGCAGCAGAAATAGGTGCAACTGATGTTCCCGGAACTGTTGACCGTTTTGCAAACTCTTGAGCCGTTTGTATCGCATCCTGCAGTGAAACTTCTTTTTTAGAAGTTTTTAAAATATCTCCATGAATTACACTACCGTCTCTTAAACCAGATTGCATAACATTAGATCTAATAATATCTACAGGTACAACATCATTACCTTTAACTATGATTCCAGAAATAGGGACACCATCAGTAACTTCATCAGAGGATGCATAAGCAACATATGTTATTAAACGACCGCAAAGAATCAAGATGAATGCTAATAATAAAATTATTAATGTATCTCTTCTTATCTTTATAAACATGTTTTTATCCTCTAAATTTTTCCATCAATAAGCAATAGAAAAATAAATTACATTTATTATATTAAAATTTTGTAATATTTAAATTATTTCCTTAAAATATTTTCCAAAAGACCTTCAGCAGGGTCCATTCCCTGTGCACCAATTAATAAAATAATATCATTTGCATCAGCACACTTGTATGTGTCTTTTAAACAGTCACATAAATTATCAAAATAATTATAATCAATATTGTTCTGATTTAAAACTTCAAAGAAAATTTCACGCTCTTCATCTTCAACAAAATTCAAATGGTCAACAACATCATTACTTGAAGACAGAACTAATTTTGTATTATCATCCATAGATTCAGCCAATGCTTCAACATTCAATTTGTTGATTTCTACACCTCTTGAACCCCTGATTGAACATACAACATATAATGTTTGGTTTTCAGCAAGTAATTTACGGGTCTCAGCAATTGTAGCTTTTATACCGTCAGGATTATGTGCAAAATCATCTACAATCAATGGATTTTCATGAAGTTTTGAAAACCTTCTGTTTAATGGGCGGTAAGATTTTACACCTTCAACAATATCTTCTATATCCATATTTAAAGATATGCATGCTGCAACTGCTGATAAAATATTTTGAATAAAGTGATGGGAAGTAAAAGGCAAATCTTTGTTTTCCAAAATCCGTTTACCTTCATAAAAAATTCCATTATCATAATAAACATTAGGATTTTTTGAGTCCATATTATTCATAGAACATAAAAAAGGATGTTTTGGGGTTAATTTCATCACCAAATCATCATCATAATTCAATACTGTTACCCCATCTCCAATAGCATTGGGAACCTGATTTATTTCATCAAAAACTTCATCAATGGAATTTACAAGACCTATATGATCCATAGCTATATTAGTTATAACTCCAACACTTGGTTTAACTGCACTGGCCATCAGATATGCATGATGTTTCATTAAGTTTCCAAGCCAGCCCTGAACTTCTGAAACCTCAATAACCAGATAGTCCAGTTTTCCATTATTTTTAACTTCATCAGAAATTAGTTTGGAAACCATAGGGTCAATTAATGTGTTGAATTCTGATTCGCTGTCAGTATTTGTAAGAACATGTACTCCAGTGTTTTTTAAAATATGATAAATTAAATGAGATGTTGTTGATTTTCCATTGGTTCCAGTTATAATAACATTTTTTGAATCTGGAGAAAACTTTTCAACAGTCCATTTAAGAGCATAAGCAGTAGCCAATTCTATCTTATCTACAACAATCAACGGAAAATTCAATTCTTTTGCCTTATCCCATGCCCCATCCTGAGGAGTTTGAGTAATTAAACAGGCTAAATTTTTACCTGCTGCAATTTCTACCCCTTTACCATTAATTTTATGTCTTATTACAATGTCACCTTCTACAGCATCATTTAAAAATGTAAATCTCCCTGTAAATCCCTCATCATCAAAAAAACTATCTTTTCCAACAATATTACCTTCAAATAAAACTAGCTAAATCCTGTATAATCATATAAAATCACAAACAAAAAAAGAAAAAGAAAAATTAGAATATGTATAATTGAGCGAGAATTCCAATTACACATAACAATACAGTAACACCCCAATAGCTAAGTACAATCTTACGTTCAGACATACCATAATGATTTAATGTATGATGTAATGGTTCAACAGGCAATTTAATAATATTTGCTCTGTGTAACAAACTAACAACAACAGATGCTATTGGAACACCTAATGCAAGAACTCCAAAGTAGGGAATATCAGATATAAGGACTGCAGCAGCATAACCTGTACCTAATACAAATGATCCAGTATCCCCCATAAATATTGATGCAGGATACTTATTGAATACTAAAAATCCTAAACATAATCCTGTTAAAATTATGAATACAGGCATACTCCCCATATTTCCGCATAAATATAAGTAACAGCAGCATGCAAAGGAAGCAATACCTACAATTCCTGCAGCCAAACCATCCATCCCATCAATTAAGTTCACACAATTAATACAACCTAAAATAGCAATTATAACTACTGAAAATGCTAAAATTCCTAAATTAAATCCGCCGATAGTAGTTATAACACCAGTTAAACCTAATAAAACACCTAAAAGAATTTGAAAAACGATTTTTTCAAGTTCTCCAGGTTCAGTTTTGATTGGAACTTCTCCAATAATTTCCACTTTACCTTCTTCTACCAACTTATCAATTTCTTTTTTAGCTTTTGGAGTAGCTACCCTAACTTCTTCATTAGGCTCAACATCAAGTCTGCCCAAAGTAATTACTTCATCACAACAGTTTACAACAACTTTCTGAATTTCTTTAACTTTAAGACCAATTAAATCATCCAATAAACCTACAATTCCCCCTGCAAGCATAATATAAGACATGATTAAAATTGGAGCATTATTATAATAAATAGCAATAATCAACAAAATTACAAATAAAAATGCAATACCACCCATTGTTGGAGTGCCGCTTTTATGTCTGTGTTCACTGACAATCGGATTATCTGCTATTCTTGCATTAAGTAAGATTCTTCTAATGCAATATGTACAAATTATTGCACCAAATAATGTTATTAAAAAAAGAATTAACATATCCCCATTATTCATTTTACCACACATAAATTATGTATCATATTAATTTTATTTCTAATGTTATATAAAATTAATTTAATAGTGTTTAAGTTATTATTAAATCAAATCTTCAACATATCTGTCTAATTGCTCTTTTGAATCTGCCCTGATTGTAATTCTTTGATATCCTTCAGGTCCGTGAACCACCCAATCATTGTTTTTAAAGGATTTTAAAGGTTCGTTTAAATCCGGACCTTTGTAATGCCCAATAGGAATTTCTGTAGCATAATAATATTCCAATTTATCATGAATATCCTTAATGGAAAATTTGCCTGCAGCCATATTTACCAATTCACATAAAGAATTAACACCACATGTGGCTGTTGTTAAATATCTGGTTCCATTAGGCCTTGTGTTAACTTCAATAGCATATAGTTGCTGTTCATCTTTTGAAAACATGAAATCCATTTCAAAAATACCGTCAGAACCTAAATTCTTAGCTACTTTATATGCAGTCCTCTGAACAAGATTATTATCCAATCCTTCAACTAAACAGGGAGCTGTTTTAATCTTATTTAAAGGATGAATTCCCTCCAAAGTTGTTTCTCCTTTATAAATTGGAGATAAAGGCACATATTCACCATTATACCCCAATACTTCAATAGAAATTTCAGAACCTTCAATAAATTTTTCACATAAAGCATGGTCAAATTCTTCAAAATACTCTTTAACATCATCTAAAGATTCGGCTACTTTAATATCTTTTCCGCCCTGTCCCTGACCTTGCTTCAAAACAACCGGAAACTCCATTTTCAATTTGCTTTCAAAATCATCCTTAGCCAATATCTGATATTGTGGAGTAGGTACTCCTATTTCATTGTAGAACTCTTTGGTTTTAATTTTATCAGAAGTTAATCTAACTGCACGAACATTAGCTGCAATTACAGGAATATCAGTTTCAGCTTCAAGTTCCTCTTTCATTTTAGCTACTTCTATTAATGGAGGATCAATACCAATCAAAGGTACAACAGCATCTACATTCTGACTGATAGCTATCTGTTTTGGACTGTCCATACCTCTAGGCACGATAAAAACCTGATCCGGCAAATCCAGATTTATGGCATCTTCGTTAGATTCGGTAATTATACTTTCAATACCGTTTTCCCTAACATAATAATCTATATCATCATACAATCTTGAACCGATAAATAAAATTTTCATAAAATCTCCTTCAAAATATTTATAAACTTGTAGGCTCCCTTTTGAACTGCCGGCGTTGGTTTATCTGAATAATCCATGGATTCAGGTTCAATACCGACAAATATTATCTTAAAATCATTATCTCGCTCTAAATATTTAACAAAATATGATAAAGACATTGAATGAGTTGAAATTCCAATATTAACAAAATCATCCTTGTCTACAATTTTAAATTCCCCAGGTTTACATCCCATTAAACATGCATCAACAAGAATTACATGTGAAGGCTGTTCTTTTCTAATTTTACCTGTGAAATTCTCAGGAACTGTCTTGCCATCAATGATTATTAAATTAGGATTTTCTAAATCTTTTAATTCATCAATTACAAAAGGCCCTACACCATCATCACACTTAAGCTCGTTTCCAATCCCTAATATAATCAATTTTTCATTATTTTCTAAAAATTCTTCCAGCTGTCTTTTAAATGAAATAAAATCACCTAATAATAATTTGCTTCAATAGTTCCAATTCCTTTTCCCATAATATATTTTAATTTAACATTAATTAAATCATTGCATTTTACATTTTTTTTCATCTAAAGGAATTAACAGAGGAGGGTTTAACATCGGCGTAGGTCCGCAAACCAGATTATCATTAAGTTTAGTGATAGTTGTAATTTTCAATCCATTAACTAAAGAATCCTTATTGGCCTTAAGGGTTATTATCTTTTCAAAATTAGGATTTATATCATTTAGAAAATTGATTTCATCATAAATAACCGGTTTTGATAAAGTTTTGCAGTTAACATCTTCATCATAATGAATGTAATCCCTCTCCAGGCGTGCAAGCTCTATAGTATTAATAATACCCTGGGGAATTATTTTACCATTCTCTTTCAGGTAATTTCTTGCATGATTTAATACTGGAACTTCTTCTTCATCAATAAGAGCAGTATCCAGCATTTCACAAACAATCAAATCGCATTTTTAGAAAAATCATATTTTAAAACATCTTCGTTAACAACTTCAATGTTTTTAAAGCTTTTCAAATTTTCTTTAGCACATCTACTTGCTTTAAAATCCTGTTCAATAGCTATTATTTCTTTAAAATAAGAATTTAGAAAAAAAAGATAAAATTCCACTTCCGCATCCCAAATCATAAGCCAATTCCTGACTGGTGGATAACTCCTTAATAGATTCGTAAAATGCTGAAAGTCTTTCCTCATCTTTTAATAAGTCAAAATGATAAGGAGTTGTTTTAAATTTCATAAAAAAATAAGAATTAATGGTGATGATCATGTTCATGATCTCTGTCACTGAATTCTTCACCATTAGCAGTAGTTGTGAGTTTTACGTGTTCTACCCCTTTAAGCCTCATTAATTTATCTGTCAACTCACGAATTTCACTGATATCTCCGTTAACAACAACAATTTCCATACAATATTTTTCAGTCATATGAAGGTGCATATTCATGTTAATTTCATTTCTGAAACTATGTTGAATATCTGCAAGATTTTCCATAACTCCCGTGTAATGATGATCATAAATAATAGTGATAATTCCAATTCTTTCTCCTTCCATCTCATTCATCCATTGATGTCTTACAATGTAATCCTGAAGAGCATCACGAATACCCTTTGAACGAGACTGATAACCTCTCTCTTTTAAAACTTCATCAAAATCAGCCAATAATTTTTTTGGTAATGACATGCTTATTCTCATCATACTAAAACATTCCATAATAATGTAATTTAGATATAATATTAAATTTAAAAATATATAAATGTTATGAAAAAATATCAATTTTATATTACTTCATCACTTATTCAACAAGTAAATAATAATCTCCATCTTCTTTTTTAATAGGTTTCAGAAGGTTTTTATTTTCCAGAGATAAAATAATATGATACATTTTAAAATTAGAAAGTTTTAAATCACCATAAAGCAAATGGCCTTCCAAAGTATACTTGGAAACTAAATTCTTATCATCAACCAACTCTTTAATTAGATTATAAGATTCCTTTTCTTTAATATTTAATTCAATCTTCTCAACATCTTTTTTAGATTTGACAGCATTAATTTCCTTATCAGAAATAGTTAACTTAACACTGCTTCCATTAAACTCAATCAGGTTCTTTTCTGATAAGGTATTTAAAATTTGAACAAGATCATATTCATGAAACCCCAATTCATCTTTTAAAAATTTAATAGGAACACCGTCAGGATATTCCGGATTGAATATTTCTACTTGATTTAAAACAACTTCCTCTTTTTTTTGTAATTGTAATCATAAATAATCTATTTATATTATAATAATTATCATTTTTAAAATTTTTGAAATCAAATTATTTCTAAAAAACAGAAGCAAAAATCCCTTTAAAATTTATATTAATACTTTTTTAATTTCTAATATTAATTAAGTAATACTTTTTATAAAAAAGTATTTATAACATGAAGCACAATCTAAATATAGGTTTGAAGTAAAAACATATTCAAAATTATTAAACATATATAACTATTCTGTCTTTTAATTACCCTCCTCTTTTTTACTTCGAACTTCACTTTTTTAAAAAAAAAAACACTATTTTTTGATTTAAAAAACTGTTGAAGATTTAGGAAAGTAACATATAACTTCAAATGCAAAAAAAGAATTTTCAAAAAAAAAATAAAAAAGGATATTTATTCTTTATCAAGAGCAATACCCATTTTACCTGCAATTCTTGCAAGCAATACAGTAACAACTACAGCAACAATAGTTACAATGACTGCATATATTAATAATCCTGTTACTGCTCCTCCAGCAGTGTAAAATTCTTCAATTAATTTTTGTATTGCTTCATTCCAAGCTAAACCTGCAACAAATGCAAATGCTGTAGTAATTAATGTTAACATAATTTCCATTATCATTTGCTTATTTCACTAGCCACAATCATCACCTATATAAAATCTGAGAACAATACTAAGATGATAATATTTTTTAAATTTAATGTACAAATCATGTATTAAATAATTTTTGATTATACATCTTACACCATTCAGTACCATATATTGATTTTATTTTATTTAAATGTATTTTAAAATAATCAGTTCAATATTAACCAATGACTGATTACATAACATACAATAACAAAATTAATCACTTTTTCCTAAAAATCCAAAACTAAAAAACTTAAATATTCCAACTATAAAATTAACATATATGAAAGCGGCAAACATATTCCATGACTTACGCAATATTTCATCAAAAGACATTATAACAAAAACCGAATTATTAAAGCTCTTAAAAAATATTGCAAAATAATTTCACCCTATGATTTAATGCTTGCAACAGCTAGAATGAATGAGAGAAGAAGGAAAATATGTTCAGGCCAATTATCGTGAAAAATACTTGGAAGTTTATGTAAAATACTTCATCATGCGTGTAAAAGAAATACTTGACAATAACAATTATCTAGATGAAGCTATTGATAAAGAAAGTTTTGATGAATCATTTAATTTATTAAAATATCAGTTTGAAAAAGAAAGAAACTACAGCATTGAAGAAGATAAGTTTCCTTTAATTTATATTATTACTGCTCTTTATACAACATTTATTTTAGAAGAGCCAATCCATCCAGTCGGAACTGAATTCCCCGGAAGTTTAAAAGTAGAAAAAAAAAAATGGGGAGTTTTACTGTCCAGTTAAAGACAAACAAAAAGACAATGAAAATGCTATCTGCAATTTATGTCAGCTGAACAAACTCCCGGAATTTAATTTTTTCTGTTTTCAGAACCTGCCATTGGAACACCGGTTAAAGCTGATGCTTCCATTGTTAAGGCCCTTAAGTTTTGTTTTTCCAATTTTGTAATATGGGTGTTTCCTGCCTGTTGAACAAGCATACATGCCTCATCAGTCATTGCATTTATATAATTAGCTACTGCTTTACCCATTTCCTTGTAATCAAGTCTGTGTCTTAAGGACAGATCCTGTGTAGCTATTCCTTTACTACAGTTACCTTTATAACACATTTGACAGACCCTGCAGCCTATAGAAATCAATGCAGCTGTTGCAATATATACTGCATCTGCTCCAAGAGCCAATGCTTTAGCTAAATCTGCTCCAGAACGAATTCCTCCAGCAGCTACCAAACTTACATCTTCTCTTAAATTAATTTCCTTTAATGCCTGATCTGCTTCCACAATAGCTGCAAGTGATGGAATACCTGAATGTTCCATAATAACATCAGGTCCTGCTCCAGTTCCTCCCTGCATACCGTCTACAACAATTATATCTGCTCCACCCTTAGCTGCGATTTTTACATCAGAAGCTACTTTACCTGAAGCAAATTTAACAATGATCGGAACTTTCCAGTCAGTAATTTCACGTAATTGAGAAATCTTCATACTTAAATCTTCAGGACCTACAATATCCATGTGTCTTGCAGGTGATAGAGCATCAGACCCTACAGGAATTTTTCTGATTCTAGAAACTTCTGCAGTTACTTTTTCACCAAGCAAGTGACCACCCATTCCGGATTTTGCCCCCTGACCTATTTTGATTTCAACTGCATCTCCCTGTTTAAGATAATCTGCAGAAACACCAAATCTTCCAGATGCATACTGTGCTATAAGTTTATCAGCCAATTCACGTTCTTCAGGAAGCATTCCCCCTTCCCCAGTGTTTGTTACAGTTCCTGCAAGTGAAGAACCAATAGCTAATGCCATTTTTGCTTCTTTACTTAACGCACCAAAAGACATTGCTCCAATCATTACAGGAGTATCTAATTTTAAAGGATTTTCAGCATATCTATCTCCCAATACAACATCTGTTCCGCATGGTTCCCTATATTTATCAATAGGAGGTCTTGATACCTGTGCAGGTATTACTACCAAATCATCAAAGTCAGGAATTTTTCTTAAAGCTCCAGTACTTCTGATTTTATATGATGCAGACTGAGCTTTTCTTACTATTTCCACAACATCAGGGAATCCCCATGCTTCTCTTGCATCCTGCGGAATTGCATTTACTTCAATAGCCCTATTTGGACACATTTCCAAACAAATTCTGCACCCGACACATTTTTCCTGATTTAATGGGTACGGTTCACCCTGAATAATTTCATAAACTCCGTGAGGACAGTTATTATAACATGAGAAACATCTTCCACAGATTTTTTCATCCCTGTCATCACACAAATACCAACAACAACCAGGCCTTCCAAAGTTTTTCTTACATAAAACCGGATTTCTTTCTACTCTATATGGCATACACTTCCCTCCTATTCAATTAATGACCGTAAAATGGTCTTGCACTTTCCGGAACTATTTTTTTAAATTCTTCGTACTCATCTTCCTTTAAATCAAAATCATATTCTTCCAGTAATTCTTTTTAATTCAAGTTTATCTTCCCATGTTAATTCGTCAATTTTAGCATTGTATCCCAAGCTTTTAACTTCGCCCTTAACATAAATCACACCACGAATAATGGATTCTGCCACATCTTCTCCTACATCACCTAAGATAACAATACGGCCACCCATCATGAATATTCCAGTCATGAATCCTGAATTTCCACCAATGACAATAGTACCATTTTTCATGATTTCTCCAGTTCTTGAACCTACTGATTTACGAACAACAACTGTTCCGCCATATATTCCCTGTCCTGCTCCGTCACCAGCTGATCCTTCAACAACCACTTCACCGTCAGTTAAATTATCTCCAACAAACCATCCTGCATTACCATTGATTTTAATTTTTGGTCCGTCACACATGGTTCCTGTAAAATAACCTACAGAACCGTCCAGTTCAATGTTTACTTCATCAGTTACTCCTGCAACCAAATAATGCATTGCATTAGGATTTTTAATAAGTATTTTATCATAATCTTTTGCAGATTCTTTAACCTGTGAATTTAGTTCACGTGGAGAAAGTGATGCTGCATCTAATTCTTTTATTTTCACTAAAACCAACTCCTAAATTTCATACACCATTACTTCACCAGGAGAAATTTGTTCAATATTTTGAGTATCAACAACTTCCCTTAAAGATACCTCTTCAGATGCAATTGCAAAAACATCGTCAGTTTCAGCCATTACTCCCGGACGTAAACCTAATTTATCTTTAGCTATTCCAATACCATTTGGAGTTCCTATAATATAAGAAAAAGGACCATCCATATCTTCTACAGACTGTTCCAGTGCTTCTTCTAAAGAATAACCTGTATCTAATTTATCTGCAATATAATGAACCAAACATTCAGTATCATTAAAAGTTTCAAATACATGACCTTTTCTTTCTAAAGGATCCCTAATATTCCAATAATTTGTAATCTGACCATTATGAACAACAGATACATCTTTAACAATGTAAGTTTCAAATGGGTGTGCATGATATCTGTCCACACCACTTTCTGTTGAAAACCTTGTGTGGCCTATAGCATGAGTTCCTTTAACCTCACGCACATTGTATCTTTTTGCAATGTCCAATACAGAACCTACATCCTTAATCATTTCAAAATCCTGACTTCCGTTAATTACAATAACATCATCAATTGTATCAACAGTTGAGATAAGCGGTTTAAGTTCTGAAAAGTTATTTAACTGAACTTTACATTTGTAAATAAATGAATCTCCAACAGACGGAAGAACTTCATCACTTTGAATTGGAGTTACAAAGTTTATTGTATCTTTCACGGTTTCAAGTAATCTTGGTTGTTCTTTCACTTGAATTTTTAAGATGTACTCATCATCCTTAAGACCTGTTCCACCATAAATTGAATAACCTGCAGAATCAGGACCTCTATGCTGAAGTTGATGAAGCATATTGGTCATGTCATTACCTGCACCATGCAATTTTTATCTTTATAAACTATACCAGCTATTCCACACAATTTAAAACCTCCTCTATAAAATATTCGTGAATTCTAGTATCATCAGTTAATTCCGGATGAAATGCAATAGCTATATTATGTCCTTGCTGAATAGCTATTATTTCATCATCCAATTTTGATAAAACTTTAATATCTTCTTTGGTTTTATCATAATCATCAAGGGATGGTGCTCTAATGAAAACTCCCAAATAATCCTCCCCCAAAATGGAAATTGGACTTTCAAATGAATCTACCTGTCTTCCAAATGCATTTCTTTTTAACTGAAATATCCATAATTCCCAATAAAGGCTGATCAAAATCAGTTTTTTACCAAGCAAAACCATTCCTGCGCAAGTTCCAAAAACAGGAATTCTGTTATCTTTAATAACTTTATCTATCCCTCGTTCTTTGATGATTTTTCCTATCACAGTACTTTCACCACCAGAAATGATTACACCATCACAGTTCGCTACTTCATCAGCATATCTTACAGAAATTGCTTCTGCTTCAATACCCATATTTTCAATAGCTTTCTTTGTAATGTCGTAATGTTCACTTACGGCACCTTGTAAATTTAGTATTCCTATTGTAATCATATAATTCACTAATCATTCTAAACATTATTTTAAAAAAAAATAGCAGTAATTCTAAAAGTTATAGTAAAAATTATTAAGATATAGAATATTTGCTAATATACTATTATCATCTCATATTATATAAATGTAGTGGAAAACTACTTCCGACTAAAAAATTTTCTGAAAAAAAGCAATGATAATGATATAAATTTAAACAATATTCAAAAAAAAAGTGGTAAAAAAGGGAAAAAATGAAGAAAATAACAAAATTAGTTATTAACTTTTAATGCTATTGATTGCGTTTAAAGCACCGGCCCTAACATAACCGCTTTCATCTTCCAAAAGTGCTTCAAGCGGTTCGATAGCAGCATCATCTTTTAAGTTTCCTAAAGCCCATGCAGCTGCACCTCTTACCCTCCAATCTTCATCATCCAAAATTTCAATTAAAGGATCGACAGCTATTTGGCCCATACGACTTAAAGCAGTAGAAGCTTCTCTTCTAACTAATTTATTGTTATCTCTCAAAGTTAAAATTAAAGCATCAATTGATTTAGGATTAGAGATGGCTCCTAAAAAAATTTTTGCTGCATTTAAACGAATATTTTTCTTCCTATGGGACAATGCAGACATTAAAGCATCAACAGATTCTTTTTCCCATCATCTCCAATTCACCAGCAGCTGCTTCAACAACAAATTCGTCTTGGTCATTTAAATCTTCAATTAATTCTTCAACAGATTTTGACATAAACATCCCTCACTATATTTAATATAACTGTAAACATATAATAGTTATATCTAACTATATAAATATATTTCGAAAATATACGAACAAAATTAAATAAGTGAAATAATGTACAGAATTGCAATAATACCCGGAGATGGAATTGGAAAGGAAGTAATGGAATCTGGCGAATATTTACTGGACAAACTTGATTTGAATTTCAGTTTTGAATATGGGGAAGCAGGTTTTGAATGTTATAACAAAAATGGAGTTACATTACCTGAAGAAACCATTAAAATAGCTAAAAAATCAGATGCAACATTATTTGGAGCCAGTACAAGCACCCCCGGCCAGCCAAGTCCAATTATAAATCTTAGAAAAGAACTTGATGTTTATGCAAATTTAAGGCCGATAAAATCCTATAGAGGCGTCAGATCAATAAGTGATAATATTGACTTTTTAATAGTTCGTGAAAATACTGAGGGACTTTACAGCCAGATTGAATATGAACAGGACAATAAAGTAATTGCCCAAAGAGTCATTACAAGAAGAGCCAGTGAAAAAATAGCCAAAGTTGCTTTTGAACAATGTATCGCCAAACAAAAACAAAAGGTAACCTGTGTACATAAAAGCAATGTCCTAAAAAAAAAACCGACGGAGTCTTTAAAGAAAGTTTTTTACAAAATAGCTGAAAATTACCCAAATATTGAAAGCAACGATTTTTATGTTGATGCAACAGCAATGTATCTTATTACACAACCGCAAAACTTTGATGTAATTGTAACCAGCAACCTGTTTGGAGATATACTGTCTGATGAAGGTGCCGGTCTTGTAGGGGGCCTTGGACTTGCCCCTTCAGGAAATATTGGAGATAATCATGGATTATTTGAACCTGTTCACGGATCTGCACCAGATATTGCAGGTAAAGGTATAGCTAACCCATGCTCCATGATTTTAACAATAGCCATGATGCTGGATTACTTAAAAGAATATGAAATAAGTAATAAAATAAATAAAGCTGTTGAAAATGTTGTAAGTGCAGGCAAAACACTGACTCCTGATTTAGGAGGAAACAGCACTACATCAGAACTTACCAAATCTATCGTAGATGAAATACTTGAAGGTGACTACTAAATGCTTAACATAACTACATTTCTTGACGCAAATGCTTGCAGATTAGATAAAAATGTTTTATACAATCCAAAAACCAATGAAAAATACAATTCACATGAAATATTGGCAATGACTTCAGAAATTGCCCGTGACTTAAAAAATTGCGGTATTAAAAAAGGAGATAGAATTTTAATATATTTGAATAACTCCACTAAGTATTTGTTCTCATTATTTGCAATCTGGAGACTTGGAGCAATAGCTATTCCAACAAACAGAGTATTTACTCCCCACGAACTTGAATATATTATTGATGACTCACAGGCTAAATTAATGATTACTGACGAAGACGCAAAGGATATTGTTGATTTGGATAAGTATATTCCAAAAAAATATTGAAAATTATAAAAATGGGGAAATTTTACCTGCAGAACCTACAGACTGGGATGACTTATGCCAATTACAGTACACTTCAGGAACAACAGGTCAGCCAAAAGGAGCTATGCTTACTCATGGAAATTATTTCACTGCAATCCATAATGAATGTGATGTACTAACCATGAAACAGGATGATGTTTACATGGGGATATATCCTATGGCTCATGTAGGACTATCCTGGGCAATAGCTGCACTTAGAGCAGGAGCCTACTATATCATGGTGGAACAATTTAATTTAGAGGAATACCTTGAATTATGTCAAAAAGAAAAAGTTACAGTCTTAACAGGTATGCCCCCAGTAATACATTCCCTGACAAGATTGGAAAATGGTGCTGAAGAACAATTAAAAACTGTACGTGAAATAATAAGCGGCGGAGGACCACTGCACAAGAAAATCTGGAAACAATTCCATGAAAAATACGGTATCCCAATAATCAACGCTTACGGATTATCTGAAACAATCGTAATTGGAACCGGAACTGTTATCAGACCTGAAGATTACAGAACAGCAGACAGATTTGAAAGTGTCGGACATCCAGTCTGTTTTTCAGAAGTTAAAATTGTTGATGAACATGACTACACCAAAGAACTTGAAAAATATGAACATGGAGAAATTGCACTAAGAGGCCCTGCAGTAGCTAAAGGTTATTGGAGACGTGAAGTAGCTACAAAAGAATCATTTTTAGATGACGGATGGTTTTTAACAGGAGATATTGGATATCTTGATGAAGATAACCGTTTGTTCATTACAGACCGTAAAAAAGACATGATTGTAATGAGCGGATGGAAAATTTACCCAACAGAAGTAGAAGAAGTGTTAATCAAATATCCTGAAGTAAAAGAAATAGCTATTTTCAGTATCCCCGACTGTCACCGCGGAGAGTTACCTGTAGCTGCAGTAGTTTGGGAAAATAAAGAAGACAGCGAAGGTCTAATTAGCTATGCCCGTGAAAATCTTTCAAGATACAAAGTACCAAGAAAAAATATTCAGTTTAAAAGAGCTTCCAAGAGTTAATGGCTGGAAACTGCTTAGAAGAAAATTAAGAGAAGAATATAATCATTTATAGATTATATTTCATTTTTATTTTCAAAATAAGAACTATTTATAGATCATAGTTCCTATACCATTTTTTGTGAAAATTTCAAGTAAAAGAGAATGTTTTTACGTCCGTCAATGATATGGCAAGATTTAACACCATCTTCAATTGCTTTGACACATGTTTCAATTTTTGGAATCATTCCTCCGGAAATAACTCCTTCTTCAATTAAGTCCGGCACTTCATCTATTTTTATCCTTTGGATTAATGAATCAGGGTCATTAGGATCTCTTTAAAACTCCAGGAACATCAGTTAAAATTATTAACTTTTCAGCATCAACAGAACCAGCTATTTCACCAGCTGCAGTATCTGCATTTAAATTTAAACTTGATCCATCATCGGCGATACCTACCGGAGATATAACCGGAATATAATTGTTTTTCAGAAACATTTCAAGTAAATCTGTATTGATGCAATCAATTTCACCCACAAGACCTAAATCAATTTCCTCTTCTCCGCCAGATTCGCTGGTAACTTTACTGACAGGTTTTTATGAGCGAAAATTAATCTGCTGTCTTTACCAGATAAACTTATGCCTTTTCCATCATGATAAGAAATCTGAGAAACAATATCTGTACTTATTTTACCAACTAAAACCATTTCAATAATTTCCATAGTTTCTTCATCAGTAACTCTTAATCCTTTAATGAATTTAGGCTCTTTACCTAACTTGTCCATAGATCTGGATATTTCCGGACCGCCACCATGAACAATAAGTGGTTCCATACCCACATATTTTAAAAGAACAGTATCCCTAACTGTAGAAGACATTGCATCTTCATCTATCATAGCATGTCCTCCGTACTTAATCAGAATCTTTTTTTCATGGAATTTTTTAATATAAGGTAAAGCCTCAACTAAAATATTTACGTCCTTCATTTAATCACTACAATAATTATTTTACTTAATACTTTATTAAATCTTTGGAATTATTCATTTCTTAAAAAAAAAATATATTATAATGTCAACAAATATCTGAATTTTATCCTTCAAAACATGTAAAAATAAAAAAGTTTTCTACTAAGAGAAAAAATTTCATAGCTAAACTGGAGTTCCGCAGATTGGACAGACTGCGCCTCCTGCATCAATCATCTCACCACAAACCGGACAGATTACAGTAAATTCATCATCTTCGTCACACATTATTTATCCCACACCAATATTGTTTTTCCGAAGCCTGAAATGTAATCTTTGTCAAAAGCTTCTTTTAAATCATTTAATGATTTGATAGTTACAACTTCACTGATTAACTTATCCAATGAATCAAATAAATTAGGATTGTTTTTAAGCAATTCAACTACTTTTAAGAAGTCTTTACGTTCACTCCTACTTATTCCCTGGATTGTTAATCCTTTTTCTAAAATTAACCTTGTATTGATTGGAATAGGATATTCACTTACTCCAAATAAGATTATTGACCCTTGAGGATTAATTGTATTTATTATTTGGTCAATAGCTGCTTGTGATGCATTTGATCCAACACATTCAAAACCATGGTCAATAGCCAAGTCATCTGGAACCTCATGGAATTTGTATGTCTTATCTGCAAATGAAAATAAGTTCAGATTTTCACCATGCTTTCCAATAACTGTCACTTCACTTTCAGGGTAAAACTCTTTCAGCAGCAGTGCTGTAATATATCCGAGGTTTCCGTCTCCCCAAACACCAAAGCGGTTTTTGTGTTTAATGGCTATTTTTTCAAATCTGTCTATTCCATGGCAGATTACTGAAATTAATTCTATAAATGCAGAAATTTTTAAATTAAAATTATCAGGCAGTTTAACCAGTCTGTCAGGATTTAGCTGAATTAAATCACTTGTAAATCCATCAAAACCACTGCCCCTAAATTTTGATGACGGCAGGTAATTAGCTGATATATATTCATCTTCTTTTGTCGGAGTGTTTGGTATCATTACAACTTTATCCCCAACATCAAAGCTCCCTGTATTGTCAAATACCACTTCCCCGACCCCTTCGTGAATCAGAGCCATAGGTAATTTTTTCTTCAAGAACATCACTTGCTCTTTTACCCTGGTAATATCTTTGGTCAGCCTGACAAATTGAGAGATAACTTGGTCTTACAATTACATTATCTATGTTAATTTCCTCTATAGCCTCTTCAAAAATTTTGGAGCAACTAATCTGTAAATAATATTAATCATTTTTATCATTTAGAATTGTATTAGCTAATTTCAAATCATAAGGATATGTAATTTTAATATTTGTTACATCTCCATCAACAAGAGCTACATCTTTACCTTTTAAAACAAATATTTTAGCAGCATCTGTAAGTATCTCTTTTTCACCATCAGTTAAATCATTGATTAAAGAATTTAATTTATTTATCTTAAAGGTTTGTGGAGTTTGACCCTGATAAAAATAATCCCTAATTGGAATGTTTTTAATTATCTTTCCATCTCTACTTTCCACAATTGTGTCTGTAGCAGGAATTACTGTATCACAGGCCCCACATTTTTTTGCAGCTTTAATATTATCCTGAATAATCCTATGGGTTACAAACGGACGGACAGAATCATGAGTTATAATTATTGAATCATCATCAACACTGTAATTTTCATAAATATAGTCAATACTGTTTTTAAAGTATCGTTTCTGGTTTTTCCGCCTTCAATCACAACTATCTTATCGTTGTTTGGAGTATACTCTTCGATTAAATGTTTTGTGTGATTTATAAAATTTTGTGGAGTTAAAACTATCACTTCATCAATCTCATCCATAATCACAAATTTTTCAATTGTGTGGATTAAAATAGGTCGATCTCCCAGATTTAAAAATTGTTTAGGAGTGTCTGTATCCCCCATTCTTAATCCAATTCCACCTGCCAAAACAGCTACAAAAATCATTTTTAACTACTCTTTTTCAAATATTATTAAATAATGAGATTTGCCTTCAGGAATGTCTTCACCTATTTCCTCATTTAAATAAGTCATTTTAAGACCATGTGCTGAAAATAATTCCTGCAAATCATCAGGAGAACTTCTGATAGCTGTTGGAGGTCCGTTTTTAACATCCTGTTTTTTATAATCCATAATAGCTATTCTTCCACCATCGGTTTTAATTACCCTAGCCAATTCGTCCACTGCTTCATCCAATGTTCTTGTAGCTTTAAAACCATGGAAAACATTAACCATCAAAACAACATCCAATGTTTCATCATCCAAATCAATATGTTCAGCAATATTGGATACTATTGGGATTAGGTTATCTGCATTGTTTTCCTGTTTGTATTTAAGCATATCTTCAATAGAAGGTTCATACATATCCAAAGCATAAACGCAACCGTCAGTAATGTATTCTTCTAATGCTTTAATAGCTACATGACCATCTCCACAGCCGGCATCCATAAAGTTCTCACTGCCTGTGAGATTCAATTCATCTAAAAATTCTTTAGAATCAAGGAACTTTTCACTAGTCATACCTTGAATTCTGTGGCCATTTGCAGGCATCATCATTTTCTTTTTACTCATAATACCCCATCTTATAGTATATGAGTAATAATCTTTAAAAAATAGTATATATTTTTTTCTAAGTAAAAATAAGCTTAAAATTTAAAAAAAAAAAGTTATGGAAAAGAGGATTATTTTTTCCAGGTTTGTTTAACTCTCTACCTCTTTTACTACCAGGTTTGGTATAACTTCTTTTTTGCTCTTGTTCTTTTATTGGTTCCTTTAACTTTTGCCATAATCATATCCCCATTAAATTTAATTAATAAATTAAAACCAAATAATGTAACTATCAATAGTTAAAATTTGATTCAATATCATTTTAATCGAAAATCAAAAATAGAATTTCTATAACATAAAAATATTTACTTCTTAAAGTATTTATATCTTTTCTTTAAGTAGTATATTCAGCATTGATTTTCACATAATCATAACTTAAATCACAGCCCCAAGCTGTAGCTTCACCATCACCTTTATTAAGATCAACATTTACAATGACCTCTTCTCCGAGCATGATTTTCTCAGCTCTTAAAAGATTATCAGTTCCTTCAAAAGCAAGAATTTCACCATCTTTTACAAGGTCAACTTCATCTTGTTTATTAGCTATAGCTATTGTTACTGTATCTGCACTTACATCTGCTCCGGAATAACCGATTGCTGAGACTATCCTTCCCCAATTTGGATCACCACCAAATACGGCAGATTTAAATAAAGGAGAAGTTACAATTGCCTTAGCTGCCAATCTGGCTTCATCAATATTTTTAGCTCCATAAATATTTGCTTCAATAACCTTAGATGCACCTTCACCATCTTTAACCATTTTTTTTAGCCAAATCAATACAAAGATACTCAAGGGCTTCCTGGAAATTCGGATCAATTTCACCGTCATTGACTATATTGACTCCAGACGCCTTATTTGCCATGAGCAAACAGGTATCATTTGTACTCTCATCACCATCAACAACGATCATGTTAAAACTTTTATTTGCAGCTTTTTAAGAGCCTTATTAATATATTTACTTTCCATTACTCCATCAGTTACAATAAATGACAGCATGGTTCCCATATTTGGAGCAATCATTCCGCTGCCTTTTGTAATTCCTGCAATTTTTACTTTTTCACCATTAGTTAATGTGACTTCCAATGCACACTGTTTTGGAATTTTATCAGTAGTCATAATGGCATTTGCAGCTGCCAATGAATCTTCCGGTTTGTTTCCAAGACTGGAAAATACTTTAGAAGCCACACCAGTTATAACATCAAGAGGCATTTTACGGCCAATAACCCCGGTTGAAGAAATAGCTATTTCTCCTTTAGGAATATTCAGCTCTTTAGAAACCAGTTCAACTAATGATTCACAATCTTCAATTCCCTGATTGCCTGTAAAACAATTAGCATTTCCACTATTAACAAATACTGCTGAAACTTTTCCTTTTTCAACTACCTTTTTTTAGTATATATTACAGGAGCAGCCACTATTTTATTTGATGTAAATACTGCTGAAGCATCACTATTTTCACTTACAATAACTGCAACACCATATTTTCCTTCTTTAGCACCTGCCACTTTAAGATTATCAATAACTGACAATCCACCATCAAGTTCTTTAAATATCATATTACTTCCTTACAAAAAATAAATTAATAATCATCCGAATAATCCAAGTTTGATTCACCTTTTTCAAGGTAATTTGATTCATCCTTCTCTGAATCGTAAGCAAGATCATCATTTGTATCGGTTAAGTTTGTAGTCATTTCATGAGTAACATTCTCAATGTGAGTTGTGTTGTTAGCCACATCAGCACCATCATCTGAAATAACCATAGATACACCAATGCCAGCACCTACACAAAATGCAATTAATGCTATAATCATAAACACAACAAGTGTTCCATCGTTTTTAGACGCCACTTTAATCCCTTTCTTTTAATTATTTTTTTAATAAACTACTATTATTTAAACATTAAGACAATACTGCATAAATAAGTGCCAATACTATTCCAACAAAACCAAACATTCCTAAACCAAATATGGATAAAACATACACAAATATAAACACAAATGCAAATATTCCAATCAATTTGCCTTTTTGATTTTCAATTAAATCTATAATTGTCCTTGAAAATTCAGAAGGAATATTGTAAGCATATAACCCGTTAGCCAATTCAAATACAACCAGTGATAATGGAGATGATGAATTTAAACTATCTACCAATTGAGCCCTTTCACCAGCTTCCCTTCTACTTCTGCCAATTCCTGCTCTGATTTTTGCACCATTATCTAAAGCAAACCATGCAGAATCAAGCCCTGCACGAATAGCCAAATCTTTTGATGGGAATCTGGCTATAAAATCATCTCCCCCTTCACGATAACCTTCTAATTCTCCTTCACACTCGGTTTCAATGAAATTTTTAATTCCTGTCATCAATTCAACAAGCTTATTTCTACCATTTTTACTGATAAAGCCTGTTGAATCTATTAAATCAATGAACAAATAATTTTGAAATTCTTTAGGTTTGGACTGCATTAGTTTAAACGGTTCGTCAAACACAAGTGCATATTCACCACCAAGTTTGGTAAATGCAACACCTGGGAAATTTCCAACATTCTGAGTGTAATTAATTGACCTCTCAATAGAAGCAGCTCCGGTCATACCTACTGCAGAAATAATTGGAACTCCTTCTTCCAGCCCTATTCCGATAATTTCAATAGCCACCCTTATTGCATCATTTTTACTTAACATTCTTGCAACAAGTTCTGTAGAGCTCTTTTCAACTATCAATCCTTTCTCATTTTCAATGATTTTTACAAGTATATTAATTAAATTAGATGGATGAGGGAGCTCGACATAGAAGTAACGGTCACTACCCATAATAATGTTACTTACAAGTGCATATTCTTCAACTTTATTTTCGGCTGCTTTCAGTTCATAAAAATTATAGTTTTCCGGGAGATTTTCTACACCAACATCCCGCTTAAGATTTTCTAAAATACTTTCAGATGTAATTTCGGCTTTTTCAAGTTCAAAAGAATAGTTTGAGTATAATTAAATAGCTCAACATACTCTGTTTCAACAGAATTTGTTGGAAAAAACTTAGTTCCAACACTAATTGGATTAAGTTTTGTAGATAGCTTAATAAGTTCTTTAGTTAAGCTATTAACCATCCAAACTTCCTCCTTTTTTCAGCTCAATCTCAAAATCTCCAGGTTTCTCCAAAAGCATATCTGGTTTAACAGAAACAAATGGAAATTTCCAAGATCCGAGCCTTCCGGCTATAGTGCTGGCAATGTTTCTTGAATTTTTCTTAATGAATACTTCATCATGAGTACTTACGCGAACCAAAACATTATAAGGAGCATGTTCTGTAACTTCATCAGCCAGCATTATATTTAACTCAAAAGTGCCAGGTCTGGTAAATAAATCATTACGAACAGCTATCAATGGTTTTTTCTCAAGTCTTAACCTGTCAGCAACAGTAACAGAAATATTACCTGCATTTTTAACAGCTAATTTGTAATCCTTTGGATGGACCAATACGAAAATAACATAAGGAGCAGCCACTTCCACATCATCAACCATGTCCACAATCTTGTTAAACATAGGTATTTTTGAAAAGACCTTTTCTAATTTAGAACTGGTGTCATTATCATTATCTATACGGATAATTGCCTGTTTAGCAATGTTTAATGGTGAAATTTCCAAACCTTCTTTTCCGGTATAAACTTCCCATCTTTTGAAGTTTAATTCTTTGATAATCTCATCAGATATGTGCTGCAAAATGTTTTTATCCTTTTTAGGTGATTTAGGTTTCCCAAATGTAACCCTGCCATTTTCTATTACAAAAGGAATCCTCATAGAATTAATATTTTTAAATTCAGCAGCATAGTCTCTGAATTTGTCATTAGATAAAATTTTAGCTTTTTCATTATGGGCTATATTGAGAATAAAATGATCAGCATCATTACCTGCTGGAACTTCCTCTACATTTTCACTTTCCAACAGTTTTTCAAATTTTTCTTTATCATCAATGTCATGACGTAGTGATGCATCAGCAATTATTACAAATTCATCACCGCTTTCTTCTAAAGATTTAACCGCAGCTAAAATATTGGACATTTGAGGCTGTGAATTTTCATTTTTTGTACTATATGCAACATTTGAAGCATCAACAACAACTTTCACATTATCACCTAAAATCTATTTAATTAATATTATATTATTTGTAAATTGTATATTTAAATTTAATTAAAAGTTAACTAAATGCTATTTCTCGGATATTCTCCAAATAAAAACCTTTCCCCATCAACTTTATTAAGAAATATCCTAATTGTATCTTCAGTAATTTCATATACATTATATGAATTTTTATCATCTCCTCTAAGTTTATTAGAAGATAATGATCCCGCATTAACAAACAGAGTATTATTCATTTTCCAGATATTTGGAACATGCTTGTGTCCTGCAAGTACCAAATCAACTTCATGGTCAGTTAATGTTTTAAGAACATCTCCTGCATCAGTTAATACATTACGTTCCCTACCTGTTTTTGGAATAGGAATTACGTGATGATGAAGAGCCACAATACTAAATAACTCCTCAATAACACATTGGTCTAATTGATGTTCCATCCAAAGATGCTGTGGCCTGCCAACATTTCCACTGGATATGTCTGGAGAACTGCTGTCTAATCCTATAACCACAAATTCATCATCTTTTGTAAGTTTCCAGCTACATTCCCCTATTAACTCTTCAAAAGTTTCATAACCCAAATTACGGGCATCATGGTTTCCAGGTACTGCAAATAATGGTGCATCAAACATCTCCAAATATTTGGTAGCTTGGATAAATTCACTATAATAACCATTATTAGTCAAATCACCTGTTAATATTATCATGTCCGGATTTATGGCATTTATTTCAGCTACAGCCTTTATAAAAACATCTTCTTCAAATCCCAATTCACTAATATGTAAATCAGAAATATGTACAATAAGAGGCATATTATTATCCTATTGATTTAATTTTAAGATAGCTTCTGCAAGATCACCATTAGTATCTTCCAAAGCTGCTTTTGCTTCATCTTCAGATACATTTGCTTGATTAGCTACCATTTCAATATCTTCATCAGGAATAACAAGTTCTTCATCAATTGCTACTTCATGTGCTTTACCGGTTACTTGATAAGTTTCCTGACCCATTACATTCATCAAACTTACTTCAGCATTTGGAATGACTAATTCTTTATCTTCTAAACGGATAATGACTTCTTTGACTCCTTTAAGATCTTTCATATCCATTCCCATCTTTTTCATTTGTCTTTCCATTTTTTTCATCTGCTTTGCATTCATACCAGGTATCATAATACTGTCCTCATTAATTTAATATTAGTAATTATTTATATCTTTCAATATTATTAAAATTAATTATAGAATTCAAAATTATACAAACATAACCTTTATTTATACCAAGTATATAAGATAAACTGTTTAACGAACATTAAATACTGGGGGATAAATTATGAAAGTTCTGTTTGTTAACCCACCGCAAACGGCCTCAAAATATAAATTTATGGGAGTAATAGCACCACCATTAGGTATTGCATATATGGCTGGAGTACTGCAAGAAAACCATATTGATGTTGAAATACTTGATGCATCTGCAGAAGATATGGATTTTAAAGATGTTGAAAAGGAATTACTTAAAAGAAAACCAGATTTAGTGGCATTGACTGCCCTTACTCCAACAATAGGAAGAGCACTTGAAACTGCACAGGTAGTTAAAGAAACCCTTCCCGACTCAATAGTTGTAATGGGGGATATCATCCTACATTTAATTTCATAGAAACCCTTGAAGATGAAAATGTAGATATCGTAATCAGAGGTGAAGGAGAATACATCATGTTAAATCTGGTGCAGGCTCTGGAAAATCAAAGCAGTCTGCATGATGTTAAAGGAATTGTATTTGAAGACAAAAACTCAAAAGAAATTGTAGTAAATCCTGAAGCTCCATTGATACAAGATCTAGACGAACTTCCTTTTCCAGCACTAAACTTATTGCCAATGAAAAAATACCGTTTATTGGACATGGATACCCATATGACAACTATGATTACAACCAGAGGATGTCCTATGCAGTGTTCATTTTGCTCATCAGCTGCAATGCACGGAAAAAAAATTAGGGAAAGAAGCGTAGAAAACATTGTTGATGAAATAGAATATCTAAAAACAAATTATGATATTGACACAATTGCATTTATGGATGACACCTTCACTTTGAAAAAACGAAAAGTAATGGCTATTTGTGATGAGATATTAAAAAGAAATATTGAAATCATGTGGGGCTGCACATCACGTGTAGACACTCTAGATGAAAAACTTCTGAAAAAATGAAAGAAGCAGGCTGCATTACAATATTTATAGGAGTGGAATCAGCAGACCAACAACAACTGGACAATATGTGCAAAAACACTACAATTGCAAAAATTGAAAATGCATTTAAAATTGCACATAAGCTAAAAAAATAAGAACAATAGCTTCAGTAGCTTTAGGTATGCCTGGAGATACCAAAGAAATCATGAACAAAACAGTTAAATTTGTCCATAAACTTAAACCGAATTATGCAATATACAGTTTAGCAACCCCATATCCAGGAACAAGATTCTATAGAAGCTTTTGAAAAAAATCTTATAAAAAATAAAAGATTGGTCCAAATATACATTAATAACTCCAATTTTAGAAACAATAGACTGTTCTTTAAATGATATGAGAAAAATTCAAGCAAAAGCATTTATGAAATTTTATTTAAGGCCACATTATATAATAAGACAATTTTTACAAGACGGCCCTTACCTTTTAAAAACAATCTTTGGAGTAATAAAAACTGCACTGTCAAAAACTCCTAAAAATACAGATTACAATAAAAGAGAATTAAAAAATATGTAATTTTTAAAAATAAGTTTTTTGGTGAACATTAACTAAACCAAATTACATATTTTTTATCAATACCAGTAATAAAATAGTTTAAAATAATTTTCAATGGAGATTTAAATTTAAGAAATGTGTTTAAATTTTCTAACCTAATGGATTAATTGGGAGGTAATGTTAATTGTATTTATTGTCAATTGGGGAAAATAATTAAACTATTTTTTACCAGCATTTAAAATAAGAAATAATTATCAAGACTTTGTTAACTACATTAAACACCACAAAAATTGAAATTAATGTTTGAATTAGTTAAGGGGATTTTTCAATTTTTCGTCAGAATGTCGTACAATAATTAATTTTTAGTATTGGCACTAATAATTAGCAGAAACTTTAATAACCGCTTAATATAGCCAACAGCCCTGAAATAATTATCACTTACGGAACAATGTAATATATAGTTTACATTGTGTAATATATCCTTTACATCTTATGACATATATATTTTACTATTTTGAAAAAAATGAAAAAAAATAAAAAAAGAGAATGGATATTAATAATCTCTATTCCAATACACAATCCCGTAGACTACGCATAACAAAGTGGATAAAATGATTAATACATAAACACCCCAAATCCAAGGGTCTTCAATTCCTAAAACCATCATTGTACCTCACTTCCTTTGTTGCCAATATTTTCAAATGCCTTATCAATAACCTCTTGAGCAGGAGGTTTTGTAAGTAAACTAACAACCAATTTAAATATAGCAGAAACAGGAACAGCTATTAACATTACATCAATATAAGGCCATGGCATGGCCGGCAATAAAGTTGCACAACCAAATATTGCTTTACACAATCCTAAACCTTTAGCTGTTTTTGCAAATACAAAGAGTAACCAGAATAAACTAACAAATGTTCCAGAAACAATACCTGCAATAGCACCTTTAGCAGTGATCCCTTTCCAATACAATGCTCCCAAGAACACAGGTAAAAATGCAGCCGCACAGATTTCAAAGAACAGACTTGTTCCAAGAGCAACAATACTTCCCGGAAGAGAAAATGCCAATACTAAAGCTAAAATAATAGCTATAAGAATACCAAGTCTTGTAACTGTAATTTGGTCTGATTTCTGCTTAGCTTTATTTCTTAAAGTACCATAAATATCTACACCAAATGCAGTTCCCTGAGTATGAAGCTGGGAACTGATTGTAGACATTGCCGCTGCCAATAATGATAGCAGGAAAATATATACAAACCATTCAGGCAATGCCATCGTAATAAATGTTGGAATAACTTTGTCAACATTTCCGCCAACAACATCTACAGCTATTTTTCCCAATTTATCAAAGAAATACACATTGGAAAGTGAACCTACAATATAAGCTGTAGTAGGCATTATTGCAATAAATAATCCTCCAACAAGAACTGATCTGTTTAATTCCCTGTCAGATTTAACAGTCATAAATCTTACAATCAGTTGAGGTTGAGCCAATACACCAATACCTACACCAATAAGAGTAGATGAAACCAAACTCCACCAAAACGGTGAACCCAACTCAGGGAATGTTGTCCAACCTGTTCCCCCTGTAGCTGTAGCACTAGCCGGATATAATCCCACCATATCTGTTAATGCTGTGTTTGCATGAGTTACACCACCAAGCAACCAGTAAACAAATCCAAGTAAAAATACCATTGCACAAACCATAATTACTCCCTGTAGCGCATCAGTATACATTACTCCCTTAATACCTCCAAAGAATACATAGAATGTAATTATAACTGATAAAATAAATAAGGATATTCCGAAATCAATCATTAAAGAAGATTCTAAGAATCTTGCAGCACCAATAAGAACTACTGCTGCATAAAGCGGCATAGCACAAAATATAACTAAACCTGAGAAATAATGAATAAATTTACTATTAAAACGTTTGCCCAAGAACTCAGGAAACGTTAGGGAACCTAAACTGTGTCCCATTCTACGGGTTCTTTTACCTAAAAATACAAAAGCTATGAATACCCCAATGATTATGTTTAAAAATGCCAACCATAGAACACTCATACCATATTCACTGTTAACTCCACCAAAACCGACAATAGCTGCAGTCGAAATAAAAGTTGCTCCATAACTTAAAGCCATGATAGCAGGATGTGTATCCTTCCCACCAATCATGAAATCCTCTGAGGATTCTGTTCCTTTCCATGCATAATAACCTACCAATACTAAAGCAAAAATGTAGATTATAAATACAATCGCTAAAATCATAATGTCCATAATTTAAACTCCGAATATATTAAAAAAAAATTAATATATGATTAAATTTTTAATATGAATAGTTATATATAATTTTATATTAAAAAATTAGAACAAAGAAATATAATTAAGTGATACAATGGTATGGAACAAACAAGCCGAATGTATGAGTAAAGAAAAAAGAAAAAGAAAAATTACAGCTGGAAAGATTACAACAGACTGTTAAATTAGCTTATAACAATGTTTCATTTTATAAAGAAAAAATTTGATGAAGCTGGTATCACCCCAGAAGACATAAAAACATTAAAAGATATCGAAAATCCCTTTTACAACAAAAGATGATTTAAGAGCAGCTTATCCATTTGGTTTATTTGCTGTTCCCTACGAAGAAATTGTAGAAATTCATGCATCCTCAGGAACAAGCGGAAAACCAACAGTTACCGGATATACCAAAGAAGATTTGGATATCTGGTCAGAGTGTATTGCACGTGGTTCTTGGAATGGTAGGTGTTGAAAAAGAATATATTCTTCAAAATGCATTCGGATACGGGTTATTTACTGGAGGATTCGGTATTCACCATGGAGCCCAAAAATTTGGAGCAATAACCGTGCCGATTTCTGCAGGAAACACCAAAAGACAACTTGAAACTATGAAAGACTTCCAAAGTGATGTTATAACATGTACCCCTTCATATGCAATGTATCTTGGAGAAAGTCTTGAAAACTCCGATATTAACTTAGAAGACATTAATCTGAAAATAGGAATCCATGGAGCTGAAATGTGGACTGAAGAAATGAGGCATAAAATTGAAGATACATTAAACATCAAAGCATACAATATCTATGGATTGACTGAAATTATGGGTCCTGGAGTAGCTCAGGAATGTGTTGAACAAAACGGTATGCATATTCAGGATGATCATTTCTATCCGGAAATTATTAATCCGAAAACTGGAGAAACTCTACCCGCAGGTCAAAAAGGAGAACTTGTATTAACTACACTTACCAAAACCGGAATACCAATTTTAAGATTCAGAACAAAAGATTTAACCTCTTTAATTATAGAACAATGTGCATGTGGAAGAACCAGTGTAAAAATGAGCAGAATAACCGGCAGAAGCGATGACATGTTAAAAATCAGAGGAGTTATGGTTTTCCCATCACAAATCGAAAAAGCTTTACTTAAAATTAAGGGCGCAAGTCCAAATTACTTAATCAAGGTAACAAGACCTGATACCTTAGATGAAGTTGAAGTTAAAGTGGAAGCTACCAAAGAACTATTCTCTGATGAAATGAAAGAAATGGAAAAAACTGAAGCAATGATTGTAAAATCCATTAAAAGTGAAACTGGATTAAGGGTTAATGTAACATTATGTGAACCTGAATCATTACCGAGAAGTGAAGGAAAATCTGTAAGAGTTATTGATGAAAGAAATTTTGAATGAGGTGAAAAATATGGTAGTAAAACAAATATCTGTATTTATAGAAAACAAAGAAGGAAGAATGAAAAAAGCTATTAATACACTAGCTCAAGAAAACATAAACATACGTGCACTTTCAATAGCTGATACAACCAAATATGGAATCTTAAGATTAATTGTTTCAGACAATGAAAAAGCTATTGAAGCATTGGAAAAAGACGGGTTTATTGTAAGGGAAGATGATGTTATTATTGTTGCAGTTCCAGATGAACCTAACGGATTAAATACCACATTAGCTATATTTGACGAAAAAAGGCATCAATTTGGATTACCTTTATGCATTTGTAAGTTCAAAAACAGAAAAAGCTATTGTAGTAATGAGATTGAAACATATGGATGAAGCAATTGCTCTTTTTAAAAGATAGTGATGCACACATCCTAGAAAAAAAAAAAGATATAGAAGATTTATAGAAAAGACTTTCTCTTTTCTTAATCTTCTTCAGTCAAAACAATTTCAATACATTCTTCTACAAAATAATAAGAATCATCCACTTCTTTTTTAAAGTTTCAGCTTTCAGTCAGTCAACTCGTTTGATTCCAGTAAATGCATGAAATCGTTGAAAAACAAATTCCACTCGTCTTGTTCATCCTCATCACAATAGCTAGTATTTAACCTAATGTCAGCAGGATTGTCAGACCAGTCCACACCATCATAAAACTCCTGAGCTTCAATATTGCCATCTTCATCATAATCAATAGCTATTGAAAGTTCGAACTTTTTGGTTCCTGCTTCTTTAGATAATTTGAATTCCGGCATTTTGAAAACCTCCATTAATAATATATTTAAAATTCTTTTTTAACAATGATGCAATGTCTGCTTTAGAATAACCTAAACGGACAAATAAACTTTTGACAGGTTCTGTTTCAGGAACCACTCCAAGTTCTGACCATCTTTTTAAAATCATTGTGTAATATGCTGTTTATTAAAAGTTGAATAGTGATTAAATCATCACTTTTAATAGCTACAAAAGCATCTTCATCTTTAAAAACATTTTCAGGATCAATTAAAGTAACCCTGCCCGTTTTATCCTTTTTTTAATATAGCATTATCAATTTTATAAGGCATATATAACACCCTCTTTTTAGTACTTAATTATTAATTAATTTATAATTATTTAAATATTTAACCTTTAATCCAATTATAACCACTTTCAATAGCTTTTAAATTTAATTCATGAAATTTCGGTTTCAAATTATTTTTCATAGCTGCAATAACAGATTCTTTGGAAAGTGGGAATTTGTCGTCTGCAGTTACAGCACCTAATAAAACCATGTTTAAAGCCAATACATTTCCGGCATCCATAGCCAATTTAGTTCCATCAATCGGAAGGACATGTTTAAAATTTTCTTTTAAAACATCAGTAATGTTACCTACACCAGGATAAGGTTTATCTGATGAAGCTGGAACAATAGGATGAGTATTGAATACTATTTTAGTATCATTATTTACTTTATCCAAACCTCTTACCGTTTCTATAGGTTCAAATGAAAGCAACATATCTGCACCATGTTCCGGAATAATTGAACTATTATAATCCCCTATTTTTAACTCAGTAGAAACAGAACCTCCTCTTTGAGACATTCCATGAATTTCACTCATAACTACATTTAATCCTTGGTTCATTGCAGCTTCTCCAATAATTACAGAGGTGTTAATAATTCCTTGACCTCCAACACCGCAAATATAAATATTATAATGATTATCCATATTTATTCACCTCTTCCAGCTTCTAAGGCACCATATTTACAAACTTGGATACATACACCACATCCATCACACATAGACGGATCAATAGCTATTTTTCCACCATCTTTTGAAATAGCAGGACATGCAAGTTCACTTACACATTTATTACATCCATTACAATTGGAATCAATATAATTTACTGGTGGTTTCCTAGTTTTACCTTTAATTAAAGTACATGGAGCTTTAGCTATAATCACACAAACTTCATCACGTTCTAAAGCTTCTTTATATGTTTTAACTACCTGATCCAAGTTTAACGGATTAATTACACGAACATAATTGCATCCACAGGCTAAAGCCAATTTACGTATGGAAATTTCCGGTGCATCATCACCCATTCCATCAACAGGAATTCCAGGGTTTGGCTGACCTCCAGTCATAGCTGTAATCCTATTATCCAATACAGTTAAAATAAAATTGTTTTTATTGTGAACTGCATTTATCAAAGGTGATATTCCGCTATGGAAAAATGTTGAGTCACCAATGAAACTTATTACTTTCTGATTTGTAGCTATTGAAAATCCGCAGCCGTCTCCTACACTTGATCCCATAGACAACAAGTAATCTGCAGCATTATATGGTGGATTTATTCCTAAAGTGTAACATCCGATATCTGATGCAAATACCGCATCTTTAAGAGGAATTCCCAATTCCTCCAATGCTTTATTTACTCCATAATACATTGCTCTGTGAGGGCATCCCGCACAAAGTACCGGAGCTCTGGAAGGAATTTCTTCTTGTAAATTAAGTAAATTATCAGAATAATCATCAGTATTTTCTTCAATAAAGTTTAAATATTTATTGAAACCATTAGCTACAATATCTGAATTAAATTCATGATATACTGGGAAGGTTCCATCTAATTTACCATGAACAACAGTATTTAAATTATTTTTACCAATAGCTACCAATGTATCCTTTTCTATAATCGGATCTACCTCTTCTACAATAAAGACTTCATCATAATCCTTTACAAAATCAGCCACCTTATCATAAGGGAAAGGATATGAAAATCCAAGTTTTAAAACATCAATGTCCAGATTATTATATCTGATTACATCATAAGCATAATTATAAGCACTGCTTGAAGCAATGACACCATATTTTTTATTCTGGCTGAAATAGGATTCAACATTGAAATCTGACTCGTTGGTTATTTTATTAATTTCATCCATTTTTTCCACTAATGCAACATGCATATCCTTTGCAAATGCCGGAACCGGAACAAACTGTGCAGGGTTTTTCTTGAAAAATCCTTTTTTCCAATGGCTTTCACCTTCTGAAGAATTATCTACCACCTCACCAAATTCAACAACACCTCTCATATGAGATACACGAGTGGTTGTTCTTACAATAACTGGCAATTTAAATTGTTCAGATAAATCAAAAGCATATTTAACCATGTCTTTAACTTCCTGACAATTAGAAGGTTCTAAAATAGGCACATTTGCTAAACGTCCGTAATTACGGGTATCCTGTTCATTTTGAGATGAAAAAAGTGACGGGTCATCTGCAGATAAAATAACCATACCGCCATTTACTCCACTGTAAGCAGTTGTCATAAATGAATCACTGGCTACATTCATACCCACATGTTTCATGAAAGTAAATGAACGCAGTCCAGATGCCGCAGCAGTAGCTGCAACTTCCATAGCTACTTTTTCATTTGTAGAAAACTCAAAATAAATGTTAGCTTCCTTAGCCAATCCGGATAAAACATTTCCAATTTCTGATGAAGGAGTACCTGGATAAGTAGCTGCAACAGAAACACCAGCTTCTATAACTCCCCTTACAGCTGCCTCATTACCTAACAAAAATTGTTTATCACCAGGTTTCCCTGTTACTAATTCTTTTAAGTTCATTATTTATTTCCTCAAATAATTTAAAAATCTAATAAAATATATAATATAATAGGTTTAGATATAATATAAATATTATACTTATTTTATATTTGATTATGAGTAAAGGGGTAAAGTAATGATTAAAGTATATGTATCAAGGTTTGACAGAGAAGTGGACAGTGAACCTCATTTGGAGTGTTATGAAATAGAACAGACACCTCAAATGAAAGTTTTAGATGCCATCAATGCCATTAATGAAAAAATATGATGCCGACATCAGCATTAGAAGCTCATGTAGAGCAGGACAGTGCGGTTCCTGCGGAATATTATTTAATGGAAATGGGGCTCTTGCATGCCAAAAAGATATAAAGGACGGCGCAATAATTGAACCTCAAAATTTCCCAGTAATTAAAGATTTGATTGTTGATAAAAGCCAGATAGAACAGGAAGTAAAAGATTTACAACTCTCTTTAAATCCTCAAAGACATGATGATGATTTAAATGAAAATCTAACTCCGGAAAATATTAAAAATACCAAAAAAGTTAGAAGCTGTATTGAATGCTATTCCTGTTTTGCAACCTGTCCTGTTATAAAATTCATTAAAACAAAATTTGGCGGACCTTACATAATGAGATACCTTTCCAAATTTGAATCAGACCCAAGAGATGAATTTGACAGGCTCGATGAAAGTTTAAAAGAAGGATTATACAAATGTACCAGTTGTGGAAAGTGTAAGGCTGTTTGTCCTAAAGATATAAACACCTTTGGAGATGCAATTGAACGTTTAAGGGAAATTGCATGCAAAGAAGGTAAAGGACCGCTTCCGGAACATGTTGCATTTAAAGAAAATATAGAAAAAACAGGAAGGTCAATCAAAGCTGAAGGGCCAAGTTTTATTGAAGAAGTTAAAAATGACAACGGTTCAAAATAGCATTATTATTTACCGGATGTATGGTAGATAATAAATTACACCACATTGGAGAAGCATTAATTGATGTGCTTGAAGCTAATGGAATAACCATAGATATTCCTGAAGGACAGGTATGCTGCGGTTCACCATTAATAAGAACAGGTCAGACAGACATGGTTCAGGAACTTGTTGATAAAAACAATGAAGTTTTCAGGGATTATGATACTGTACTTACCATTTGTGCAGGATGCGGTTCCACCCTTAAAAGTGACCATCCAGAATATGGATCAATCTAAATGTAATGGACATCAGTGAATTTTTAGTGGATAAATTGGATACTGACAAAATGAAGGAACTGAACACAACAGTAACCTGGCATGACCCTTGTCATTTAGGCAGAGGTCAGGGAATTAAAGGCCAACCTCGTGACTTTCTTGAACAGATTCCAGGAGTTACCTTTAAAGAAATGAAATATCCGTGCCAATGCTGTGGAGCAGGAGGTGGAATAAAAGCAGGACATCCTGAAATTGCTATGACTCTTGCAAAAGAAAAAGCAAAAATGATTGAAGACACTGGTGCAGAATCAGTGATTACAATCTGTCCGTTCTGCCAATACAACATTCAAGACGGATTGGATGCAATTGACCGTGAAGACATAAAAGCTATGAACATAATTGAGCTATTACAACCAGCTTATCAGAAAGATTAGATAAATAGGGGTTGATTAAAATAGGAGATGCAGCTGTAAGTGAAGAAAAAATAGTTGAAACCAACTTAAATTCACCAGAAGTCAAAGAAAAAACTAAAAGTGAAAAAAATCAACCTCTTCGAAAAAATCAAAATCCAAAAAACAGTCCAGAGGAATAAAAATAGCTAAAGGTCCTGAAGATGATGCTGAAAAAGAATTAAGCAATTTTAAAAACAACATTTACATTGTTTTTGTAGAATGTGAAACACCTGGAAATATCGGTTTTCTTGCAAGAACTATGGCGAATTTTGGACTGAAGAATTTGGTTCTTATCAATCCGCCTACTTTAACCCCTGAAGCATTTTATCAGGCAACACATGGAAAATACATTGTCGATAATGCTAAAATATATCATACTCTTGATGAATTCTATCAGAGCCAAAGGATAGACTTTAAAGTAGCTTCAACTGGTGTAGCCGGAGGAAGTTACAATCTCTCAAGAATCCCTGTAAGGCCTGAAAATCTTGGAAAAAACATCAATACCAACAATAAAACAGCTATTTTATTTGGAAGGGAAGGAAATGGACTTACAAATGAAGAAATTGAAGACTGCGACATTTGTGTTTCAATTCCAACTGATCCCACATACCCTATTTTAAACATATCTCATGCAGCAGCCATTATTTTCTATGAATTATTTAAAAATATGCATGAATATCCTGTTGAAGGTCTGGAAGAAAGTACAGCTATTGAAAAAGAATATGTGCTGAAAGATATGTATGACTTGATTGATGGTTTAGATATCCCTGAACACAAAAAAAAAAACGGACTCAAATCATTTAAAAATATTATTAATAGAGCCTACATTACAGGCAGAGAAGCCCATACATTAAAAGGAATTTTAAGACGTTTAAAAATGAAAATGGGTAAACAATGAGAAAAATTAGTTTTGCAGACATAAGCATATTTATAGTAAACTACATCTTCAACTGGAGATTCAGAATAGCTAAATTAACTAAACAATCCAAAATAATAAGGAAAATCATTGACAAGGGATTATTTGAAGATGATGACGTTACAGTTATTCCAAATACAATAAAAATCAATAAAACAATAGAAGCTGAAAAATCTGAGTTTATTCCAACAGATATCTTGAAAGAAGTTATTGAAAAAATTGACGATATTGTAATAATGAACAGCTGCCTTTGTAGAACATCCAACAATTGTAAGGATTATCCTCAGGACATAGGCTGTATTTTCCTTGGGCTAACATCCAGAAAAATTCCGCAAAACCTTTGCCATAAAGCAAGTAAAAAAGAAGCCCAGGACCATGTTGATAAAGCAGATGCTGCAGGATTAAGCCATATAATCGGCAGGAATAAAATTGACTCTATTTGGATGAATGTAAAACCAAAAGAAGGCCTTTTAACCATATGTCACTGCTGTCCATGCTGTTGCTTGTGGAAAGTAATACCTCAATTAGACGACAAAATAAGCGATAAAATGCACAAATTAGATGGTGTGGAAATAGCTATTGATAACTCAAAATGCATAGACTGCAGGAAATGTTTAAATGAAATATGCATGTCTGAGGCTATTAGTTTTAAAGACAATGCCATCCAAATCAATCAAAATAAATGCAGAGGCTGCGGACTCTGTGTTAATATTTGTAAACAAAATGCTATTACTTTAAAATACAACGATAAATCAATTGATTCAATAGTCAACAAATTACATAATTTAGTTGAACTTTAAAAACCGAATATAAACTTTTTTTTACAATGAAAGTTCATTAAAAAGACAAAGCCAGGTTAAAATATTTTAAAAAAATTTTTATAATTGTAATTGAAGAAATATAATTACATAATGAAAATTTATGAATATTATTAAAAATGAAAAAAAAAAAGATTCTTTTTTTATTATGAACAAAAATTAAATTAATCGCTTATTCATTCAAAGAAAATAAAATAATCTGGAATTAATGTTAAGTTTAAACAATTATTTTGTCAAAAAAGAGTTTTTTGAAGTTAAAGGAGATAAAATGAGTGAAAATAGTAATATGCTATTAGGCGTTAAAGACAAACCTCCTGCAGTAAATTGGATTTTACTTGCTATACAGCATGTATGTGCTATGTTTGGAGCTACTATTTTAGTACCAATTGTTGTAAATACTACTGTTGGATCAGATGTCTTATCAATACCTGTAGCTCTTGTCACCTCTGGTATAGGTACTCTCATTTACATTGCATGTACTAGAGGAAGAAGTCCTGTTTATCTGGGAAGTTCATTTGCATTTATTGCACCAATGGTAGCAGGATATGCAATAGCTGGAAAAGCCAGTGTTTTTACAGCTATAATGTGTGTAGGAATAGTGTATGCAATTATTTCAACTATAATTAGAGTAGTTGGTAAAGAATGGATTAATAAAATATTGCCTCCTGTTGTTGTTGGGCCTATGATTATGATTATTGGTCTGTCACTTGCACCAACGGCAATCGAAGAAATTGGTTTGAATGCTTTAGTTCAGTTCCAATCACAAGTTTAATAATAACTTTTGTTGCATTTTTTAAGTACTGCAATTTTAGCAGTCAGAGGAAAAGGAATACTAAGAGTAATCCCATTTTTAATTGGAATTATAATAGGTTATATTGTAGCAGCACTTCTCGGAGTAGTTGACTTCTCCGGAGTTGCAAGTGCCCACATTATTGAAATTCCAAAATTCTACATACCATTTGTTGATTATAATCTTAATTTTGGAGCAATACTGACAATTGTACCAATTGCATTAGTAACTATGGTTGAACATGTTGGAGACCACAAAGTTTTAAGTGAAATTATCGGAAGAGACCTGATTCAGGATCCAGGTCTTGACAGAACTCTTTTAGGTGACGGTATAGCTACTTTTATTGCAGCACTTCTTGGTGGACCTGCAAACACAACCTACGGAGAAAATACATCTGTTGTAGGTATGACTAGAGTTGCATCTGTTTATGTAATTGGACTTGCAGCTATTATAGCTATTATCTTTGCATTTTCAGGACATTTAACTGCACTGTTAACTGCAATCCCTTCACCAGTTCTTGGAGGTATTTCAATCCTTCTTTATGGATTTATCTGTGTAAACGGTCTTAAAATCTTAATCCACAACCATGTTGATTTTACAAACACTAAAAATGTAGTTGTTGCAGCTACAATGTTAGTTTTAGGTTTAGGAGGAGCTACACTATCCATCGCATACGGAAATTTATCATTAGCTATTTCCGGCATGTCTTTAGCAGCAATCATTGGAATCATCCTTAACTTATGTATTCCGGAGGAAAAACATGAATGAAATTGTTCTGAACCATCCATTAATAACACATAAATTAGGTATTTTAAGGGATATCCATACAGGAACTAAAGAATTTCGTGAATTAATTGTGGAAATTTCCACACTTCTTTGTTACGAAGCAACTAAAGATGCAAAATCGGAAAAAACAATAATAGAAACTCCTCTTGAAAAAATGGAAACCGGCAAACTAAATGAAGACAATTATGCAATTGTACCAATTTTAAGAGCGGGAATGGGTATGCTTGATGGAATTATAAATGTAATTCCAAATGCAAAAAGTAGGCCACATCGGTCTTTACAGAGATGAGGAAACATTCCAGCCTATTGAATACTATTTTAAAATGCCTGAAAATGTTAGTCAAAGAGAAGTACTGATTATTGATCCTATGCTTGCAACAGGCGGAAGTGCATCTGCAACTATTTCAAGACTTAAAGAAGAAGGAGTTAAAAAAATCAAACTTTTATGTGTTGTTGCAGCTCCTGAAGGAATTAATTTAATTGAAAAAGACCACCCTGATGTTCAAATTTACTGTGCAACAGTAGACAGAACTTTAAATGAAAACGCATACATTCTACCAGGTCTTGGAGATGCTGGTGACAGAGTATACGGTACAAAAAATAATACTATGAATTATTCATAGTATTCCTTTTTTTTTTTAAAATACAGAATAGAAAGAGTTTAATTTAATCATATGCCTCCTTCAAATACCAAAAATATACCATAACCTATGAAAATTAATACTAAATAAATAACAGATCCTTTTTTATAACCTTGTACAGTTCTAAGATCAAATGGAACAACATTATCCAGAATATCTGGAGACGCTATGAATATTTGAGTTAAAAAAAAAATAAAAAATACAATACTGCCCAAATTAATGGATAAGTACCATAAATCAAACTAATTAAAATAGTCATTATTGAAAATTCAAGACCTGCCATTGCATTAAGCTGACCCAGCATGAAATAAAATGGAGGGCAATAATCTAATTGTTTGGGTGTGACAATTATCTTATTTTCATAAGCATCAATCCTTAAAAACATCCAAATAAATGGGATAGGCATGGCAATAAGAAAAGCTGTTGCTACAATTATATTACCATAATGCAAACCCATTACAAAGAAAAGTATAGAAAATAATGGAGCAGCTGTTGTAATTAAAACAATAGCTGCTTTATAAGACATTCCTTCATTTCTTCCAGGAACAATGTAGTATCCATCATAGCCCAAACCATATTTTTCATCAATCCATTCTCTTTTTATATATAACCATACTAAATAAAAAAAGAAAAACACACTATTTGCCAATAAAATCATAATAAGTTCATTGAAGCTCCATTTAAACAATACCTTCATTAAACCAAATAATAAACAACCAATCAATAAACCTACCAAAAAAATATAAATTGAATATCCTTTGAGTTCATCATTAGGTATTTTGTCCCAACGACGAAATGCAAATCTAAAAATATTTTTCAAAATAACACTCCTCATTCATTTTTATGAATTATCATTAATAATTTCATGTACAAAACTTGGAAAAACGTCCCATTTAGCAACATCCTTAATTTTTTCTATAAACTGCACATCATATAAATTTTTCAAAATTAAGTCTTTAACTCCAAATTGAATAAATTTCTTTTCAAAGGTTACGCAAACACTTTGAAAAATAGGTTTACACACATAATAAACATCCACTTTTTTAATAGCATATCTAATAATATTTTCGCCTAATTTAATATCTCCACCAACAAAAGGTAAACGCCAAGCCATAACCGAATCAAATACAAAAAAGCATAATCAACAGATGACGCATCATCATCAAACAAACCATCTGCATAAGCCAATATACATTCACCAATACCTGCTATAGCTATAGCTAAACATGCTAATTCAGGAGAACTCAACATTACACCTGCAAAAAGCAATATCGCACCTATAGAAATTATTTCACTACCTACAAATCCTATTGCTGTGGATATAATAAAATCTTCCAATCAAAACCAATACTATTAATTTCATTAGTGATATTATTACTTGTTTCTTTAATCTCATTTATTCCTTGTATAACTCCATTAGTAAAATTACCCACAGAATCTAAATATTTACTCTCCAAAGAACTCATATTTAATAAATTATAACCATATTCCCTCGCATCTTCAGTTATATTATCATGATAACAAGGAATAGCACAAATCAAACTATCAGAAAGCATAGCATCCCGAACAATACCAGTAGCTTTATCTAAAATTAAAAACATTCCTTTTTGATCGTTTTTAAAAATCAAATATTTATCATTAGCTAAAATATCCCATGAATTGTTATTTAAAAAATCAACAATCATAGATAATGTAACTGTTCCAATTTCAGTATTATTCCATATAAAAGTTCCAACCATCTGTTCAATAATGCTGTAACTAAAAGAACATGCAAACCTGAAATTCCAAATATTAGAATCATTTCCTTGAACTTTCATGCCCATACCATGATCAGATTCACCAGTAATATATACACTTCTATAATCATTACACATAGAGAAAACTACTGGAGAAACTCTATTCCAAGTTACATTATAATAATTAGCAAATTTATCCGCTAACTTATCATGTTCATAAATTACAAGTAAAGCTGATAAAAATGAACCATATGCTGCATTCATTTCACCTGCAGACAATAATTCACCATAATCTAACCAATATTTTAATTTAGAATTAGATACATTCGAAGTAACAAGCAAAACTACGCAGTCCCTCATAACCAATATTCAAATTATTTTCATCAATTAAATTATCATAATAAATTAAACTAATTCTATGAATAGTATTATCTAAAAACTTTAAGTTATATTTTTCTTTTTCATCCCCAAACATTATATTTGGTGCATCATCACCCCCATAATTTATATCAAACCCGATTGCATCTATAAATAAATGATAATGTTTTAAAACAAAATCAGTTTCATTATCTGTTAAAGAATAATACGATTTAACTTCTTGCAATAAATATAACATCAAATTAAGTTTATCTGAATCATTTAAATTTAAAAGTTCCAAATCCGCCAATAAACTATTAAATTTTGAAATTGCATCAAAAACAACATTTCGATATTCATTTTTATACATTAAATAATATTTATTAACAATATTAATCGATTTAACAATTTCACCATTTACTATAATATCAATTGCCCCATTAAACTTAGATGTTTCACGCCAAACAACACTAAACCAAATTACATCACAATTATAATCAAATTTATCCATATACAAAACAGGCCTATTCGTATTAATATCAATTGCAGTAGATGAAATCATATATTCTACAGAAGGACAACTAGATATATTAATTCCCACAAAACTTGAATCTAAAGATCCAATAAAAGTTACCAAGTTATTAACATAAAGAGCAGTTAAATTAGCATAAAATGAAGCTTTACCCTCTTTTAAAAAAAAGAACTTGAGATTTGATTTCCATAAATAAAATATACTTGAAGATTATCTGGAATATGACCCAAATAGGATACATCCTGATATTTATTATTAAAATTTAAATTAATAACTAAATTTGCACAGTTTAAAAAATTATTTTTAATATAATAAGAATTATAATCCACAGTTAAAATAATCCAAGAATCTAATGTAAAGTTAGCATTAGGGGAAATATAAAGATTATGATGGTAATCTTTATCATTAAATGTCATATTTGGATTATTTGTTCCCCACCAATTGTTATTTATGTCCAAAATTGTTTTTCATCACAATAAAAATCAAATTGACCATTACTAAATATCCGATTTAAATATAAATAACTATTATTATTCTCGTGCTCAACACAAATTCCACATTCTATATTATGTTCAACATTATTACTGTAAATACAAGATTCAGTTACATCAACTAATAATAAACCATTTTTATTATTAAATAAATGATTATTATTAATCAAAGAATTAGATAAATCAGAACATGCAACCCCATGCATAAAATTAGAGACATCATTTCCACTTTAGCTGTAATATTATATCCACCAATAGCAATTCCTACTCCATTAGTTCCATATCCATAAATGATATTGTCTAAAATTTCAATATTTGAATTTTTTGCATTATATCCAAAATTAATACCCCACATTATCAAATGATTAGAATAAATAGCACTATCCATATTTATATAATTCTTTTTTATAATCATATTATGGCAATGGTTTAATTCTATCCCCTCAGGACGATAATTCGAATATGGAAAAATATTTTCTTCCACAATAACATTATTGTTATAAATTAATCCATTATGAATATAATCACAAACAATAGAGTCCATAACCTTATTAAAATAATTGTTTTTAATTACACAATTAGACACATTATATAATTTAATACCTCTTCTAGAATTAATTATTGAAAATCCTTCAATAATACTTCCATTGACATTATTAATATTAATTGCAGGGTTATCTTTATTGATTGGATTTATAACAACAGATTTAGAAACTGCTCTCAAATATAATGATTTATTAACCACAATATTTTCAGTATAAGTTCCAGAATTCACCTCAATTATATCCCCATTTTTTGTAAAATTATCATCAATTGCCTCCTGAATACTATTAAAACCCTTACCATTATTTAAATTTCCAACTTTGGAAAAAATATAATTAACAACAGACACATTACTACAATGCCCACTATAATCTTTTTGCATAAAATTTCAAAGAAGTAGTTGAAGAAATAGAAAAAGAACCATTATATTTAATTCCATTAATCATAGGATTAGAACCATCAGTTGTATAAAAAATAAATGGATTAATATCTACATCATCATAAGCTTTTAATTTAACTGAAAATGAATTAGAATAAACCCCCGAATTATAATTTGACCAAACAACAGGTGCTCCAATATCTGTTTTATTGATAGAAATATTATAACATTCATGATTAACTCGAGTATCATCAAAAGAATAATATACATTCCTTACACCTGCATTCAAATTAAAACTTACTTTTTCTAATTTTTCATACCATCCAATATTATCAAAACTATATTTAATAATTGTAAATTCATCAGCACATATTGAAACTCTCAAACTTGATGTATTATAATTACCACCATTAGGAGTTATAAAATAATTCCCATAAGTACTATTTAAATTATCACCAATGACTATTTTATTTCCAATTTGATAATCATCATAAATACTAGTAATTATATAATTACCTTGCATTAACCTTATATTCAATCTAGCAATTCCATAATTATCCGTTATCCTATTATAAAAAACCCCATTAATATTAAAAGAAACATTTTTATTACATAATGGTTTTCCTTGACCATCTAAAACTTTAGCTCTAAATTTACTGCCATCCATATAATTCATTATTAAATCATGAGTTACCAATGTTGGTAAAACATGAATCCAATTTGAAGTAGAATCATCATTGAATAAAATAGTAACTATATAATCCCCAGGCAATAACATAATTCTTAAACTAAAAGCATAACCATCATTATCACTATATCTTGTATAAAACACCCCATTAATATTAAATGTCACATTTTCATGCATAGCTGGATATCCCTGTTTATTTAAAACTTTAACTGAAAATTGAGAAGAATTTCTATAATATTTTATTAAATCATGATTTTCAATTATTAAAGATTTGACTGTTATGTTAAACCCTCTTTCTTCATTATTATTTGGATTATATGCTGTTAAAATATAATTTCCAGGCCTTAAAGCAATATTTAAATTAGCAACACCTCTACCATCAGTTTTACGAGTATAAACAGTGCCACCAATATTGAAAGTAACATTAGCATTAGTTAAATAAGATCCATTACTTTTTAAAAATGTTGCATAAAACTGAGTATCATTTCTAAACATTTTAACTAAATCTTTACTAATGATAGTTGATTTAATATGAACCCAAGAATACACTGAAATATTATTAAAATAAGTAATTACTGTATAATTTCCTACAACCAAATTACAATTCAATGAAGTTTTTCCAAAATTATCTGTTATTTTAGTATAATTACAACCATTTATACTAACAATCACAGTTTGATTAAATAATGGAATACCATTAACATCTTTTAATGTGACATTTATGCGAGACCCATCTCTATAAAACATAGTAACATTATCAACATTTAAAACAAAACCAGAATCATTAAAATTTTGAACATAATTATCTTCTAGATTAAATGAAAAATCATCATAATTATCATCAAGAGAAATATTTTCTTCAAAATTTGAAACATTTTTATTCATGCATCCCTCAGTCTCAGCATTAACTAAATTCAAGCCAAACATAAAAAAACAAAAACAATAATACAGACAATAAATCTTTTCTTAATTAACATCTATAATACTCCTAAGTAATAATAAAAATATAACTTATATATAATTCTTTTTAAATTAATCTAAATTGAACAATGAAAACATTATATTGCATTAAAGAAATCTAAACAACCACCATATAATTAAATAATCAAACACTGAAGCAGTTATCAAACAAAATAAAATATATCAAAATAATACTTAAAATATCAAATTTATCCAAAACTTAAAAAATAATAACCCACAAAAAAATATATTATATTAATTTTGTTTGTGTGAAAAAAATGGCTATTTTAAGTGATAAAACCATAAAAGAATATCTCGAAGAAGGCAAAATTGTAATTGATCCTTTGAAGGATGAACAGCAAATCCAACCTTCATCAGTAGATATGCGATTGGGTGATGAGTTTAAAGTCTTTAAGGTAATTAGAAAACCTTATATTGACCCGAAAGACGAAGAAGATATTGCAGAATACATGGAATCCAGTACAGTTCCTGAAGGTGAAGCATTTATAATCCACCCAAATGAATTTGCACTGCAGCTACAACACAGGAATATGTTAAAGTACCTGATGATTTAGTAGCTAGAGTTGAAGGCCGTTCCAGTATGGGAAGACTTGGTGTTACAATGCATGTTACAGCAGGATATGTAGATCCTGGCTTTGAAGGTAGAATAACCTTAGAAATATCCAATATCGGAGCCATGCCTGTTGCACTCTATCCTGGTCAAAGAGTATGCCAGCTAGTATTTGAAACTATGACTACTCCTGCCGAGTTACCTTATGGTCATCCGAAAAGAAATAGCAAATATATGAAGCAGTTGAAACCTGAATCTAGCAGAGTTAAACTAGATTATGAATTAAAAAATAATGGAAGTTAATACTTATGAATCATGACAAAATGACAAATATCAGTGCAAAAAAGAGGATTTTTATGGCCATCCTTTGAAATATATTCCGGAGTTTCCGGATTTACAGATTATGGACCTCTTGGAGCCAGCTTGAAGAATAATATAATGCAGAAATGGAGAAAACAATATGTTTCTGGAGAAGGGTTTTATGAAATAGAAGGCCCTACTGTAATGCCTAAAGAAGTTTTAAAAGCATCAGGACATGTTGACAACTTTACAGATCCAATGACCAAATGTGAAGAATGCGGAGAAGTATTTAGAGCAGACCACATTATTGAAGAAGTTATTGGTGAAGATGTAGAAAGCCTGGAAAATGAAGAGCTTGACCAGATAGTTATTGACAATGCCATCAAATGTCCGGAATGTGGCGGAAAACTTTCCAATATCTGGAATTACAATTTAATGTTTAAAACCATGATTGGAGCCAAAGGTGACAAAGTAGGTTATATGAGACCTGAAACAGCTCAGGGAATTTTTATATTATTCAAACGTCTTGAAAGATTCTTTAGAGGAAAACTTCCGTTTGGAGTTGTTCAACTTGGAAAAGCATATAGAAATGAAATTTCACCTAGACAGGGAGTTATTCGTTTAAGGGAATTCACACAAGCAGAAGCTGAAATATTTTTAAATCCTAAAGACAAAAGCACCCCTAAATTTAGCCAGATAGCTGATGAAGTTTTACGCTTAAATTCCCAGGATGTTCAAATAAATAACAGCGAACCTTTAGAGATTACTGCCCGTGAAGCACTTGACAAAGGAATTGTAGCTAATGAAATGTTAGTTTATCAGTTATACTTAGCCAGAAAATTTTTAAATGAAATTGGTATTCCTAATGATGTTTTAAGATTCAGACAACACTTACCTGGAGAAATGGCTCATTATGCTCTTGACTGCTGGGATGTTGAAGTTAAAACCGACAAATATGGTTGGGTTGAAATAATCGGAATTGCTGACAGGGGAGATTATGACTTAACATCACACAGCAAATACAGTAATGATGATTTAAATGTATTTATTGAATATGATGAACCTAAAACAGTGAAAAAAACAGTTGTAAAACCTAATTTGTCCAAATTCGGACCTATATTCAAAGGAGATTCCCCTAAGGTAAAACAGGCAATTGAAGAATCTGATGTAAATGAAATCAAACAGGCAATTGCAAATGATGGAAAATATGTAGTTAGTCTGGATAAGGATTATGAGCTAACTTCCGATTTACTGCTTTTCGAAGATGTTGAAGAAGAAATCTCCGGTGAAAAAATAGTTCCTCATGTTATTGAGCCTTCATTTGGTATTGACCGTATTGTTTATTCTGTTTTATTACATTCATTTAAAGAAACAGACGCAAAAGATTACTTTAAATTTGCACCTTCTGTTGCTCCTGTCCAAGTGGGAATTTATCCTCTTGTAAACAAAGAAGGCCCTCGTGAAATAGCTATTGAAATAACCGACAAATTAAGAGAATCAGGATTTAAAGTTGAATATGATGTAAGTGGAACAATTGGTAAAAGATATGCCAGAGCAGATGAAATTGGTATTCCTCTTGCAATAACTGTTGATTTTGACAGCTTAGAAGATAATAAAATAACTGTAAGAAACAGAGACAGTGAAGCTCAGGAAAGAATAGCTATTGATGAAATAAAAGATTATTTGGAAGAATATTATAAATGAGTAAAAAATACTCATTTATTAATCTTATTTTTAAAGTTTTCAAATAAATTTTCACCCCATTTAATGCATTCCTCTTTTTTAGAAGTTATTATTCTGTTTTGGTCAAAATTTCCATCTTCCTTAAAAAGGCCAAGAATCATTACTTTATCAGTTACAACCAATAAGAAAGCATTTTCAATATTAAAAGCAGTTAAATCCACATTGTCATTTTCCAGATTTAAGAAATATTCAAAGTTCTCTTTAATGTTTTTGGGAATTATTAATTCAATATGGCTGCCCTCATCAATTAAATCATTTATATATTTATTAAAATCCCCATAGAAAAAGGGAAGAACACATTTTAAACTGGAAGCTTCATTTAACGCATGTTGAATTATATTATATGTTCTATAAACATCCTTTTCATTAGATTCAACTAAAATAGCTCTACCAAGCAGATATAATTGAGCTACTGATTTTTCAGGAATCATATCTACAATATGAGCATCCAGAATATTAAAAAACTTATTAAATAGATTTATTGTATCCTTTAATTCCAAAATATTAGACACATATAGTTCAGTTGTATTTGAGATATGATACAAATTTCCGCTTCTATAAATAAATCCCCCAGTTCCAGTCCAAACATGTTACTGGATAATGAGCTGTAACTTAATCCTGTAGTTCTATTAATGTCTTTCATGTTCAATGGCTGTTCATATAAAGTTGCCAAAATTTTCAACCTTACTAAAGAGTTTGTTATATATTTAATTTCTTCAGATATTGTTTCATAGTTTTCCATGCATTCTTGATTTTCATTCACAGGTATCACCAAAAAAGTATTACTGGCAAAGGTATTTTTAATACTAAAAAAATATAAAAACTCTCAAAGTGAGCAGATGTGTAAAATAACACATAAGAAAAATATAAAAATAATAACTCTGAGGCATTAATTTTTTTTAAGATAGACAACCATAATACTAATCACAAAACAGACATTTATAAGAAAGTGATTGAAATGATTGACACACATATGCATGGAGATTCAAGAAGTAGTGAAGATTTTGGCGAAATGTATTTATCTGGAATAGATACTGCAATAACTTGTGCTTTCTACCCGTACAAGCTAAATAATGAAAGCACCCTTTTAAATCATTTAGAGAGAATTCTCAACTATGACACCAAAAGAGCTAAAGAATATGGGCTTGATTTAAAAGTCGCTTTAGGAATTCACCCTGCAAACACAAGTGTAAATCCCGATTTAATATATGAAAACATCTACAAATGGATTGAAAACAAACAGATAATAGCTATTGGAGAAATAGGTCTTGAAGATTTAACAGATAGTGAAATAGCCATCTTTAAAAAACAGTTAGATATTGGTGAAGAAACTAAAACAAAAGTTATTGTTCACACACCACGTAAAAAAAAAAAGAAGTTTTAAAAGTTATTCAGGACATTGTACCGCAACATATTGACCCGAAACTAGTCGTTATTGACCATATAAATCAAAATGTAGCTGAAGATGTAATTGACAAAGACTACACATTAGGATTAACAGTACAGCCTCAAAAAATGGACAAAGAAGAAGCAATAGCTATATTGGATGAATACGGATTTGACAAATTCCTTCTAAATAGTGACATCAGCAATAAACCCTCAGATCCTTTGTCCGTTCCAAAAAACAGTACGTGAGCTTGAAAAATTAGGATACAAAAAAACAGAAATAGAGAAAGTAGCATTTAAAAATGCTGAAAAATTCTTTAAAATATAAGAATTTTCTTACTTTCTAACTAAACTGACCCCTTTTGGAGCTATAATAATTAAATTTTTATCATTGCAGCGGGAAAGTAAAAGTGCTTCTGCACCATAATTACTTCTCATTTGTTTAATTTTTTCACCGGCAAGTTTGAAATTAGCCGGACTTTCTTTTTCTAAAAAGATAAATCTAAAATAACAGGATTGCTTTCTTCAAGAACTTGGTCTACAACATAATTAATATCATCAATAGTTTTCGGCCTTATCAGCATTATTTCATAGAAAGACTGTTCCGGAGAAATAGACACATCATCATAATAGCTATGGCTACTTAAATCTGAAGCATTATTATTTGACATTCTAAAGTCACTAGAAGGGGTACTTGGTCTTCTATAATTATTTTGCTGTTTATTATGTAAAGATGTATCTTCTTCAAAACCTAAACTTCTTTTTAAAGCATCAGTGAAACCCATTTAAATTACTCTCCTAAATAATCAAATATCGCATCTAATAATTTTGAAGCACCATTGTTATAAACATCCTCTACAGGCAGGTTATATTTGTGTTCAAAGTATTCAGCATCTAAATCCAATTCAGCATTTTTAAGATTAATTGAAATTCCTACAACTTTTGTAGGTTCAACAGCTTCAATAGCTCTAATTTCTTCTTCAATGCCTCTAGGTTCCCTATATGGATGATTTGGTCTGTGTCCAATAATAACTGCATCAGGAGCAGCGCCAATTAAAATAGCTGCAGATAAACCTCTTGGATGAGGATTTCCCTTTTCGGTTAAACTGGACTGACCTTCAATGAAAATAATATCTGGTTTTTTAGTTTCTTCAACATATTTAATTGCAGACAACACTGCTGCAGGAACATCCATAGCTGATAAACTTCCTGCTCTGAAATTAAATTCTGTAGGTTCCTCAAGACCCATTTCATCAGTGGAAATAACTGCTGAAGTTAAGCCTCTTTGAGTAGCTGCAATTCCCAATTTCTTGGAAGTGGTGGTTTTTACCGCATTCCTGAGAAGTTCCTCCAACAAAGATTACCGGAGCTTTAGGTTCATATGAGATTTTCGGTAAAACTTCACATGACTTTTCAGGAGCTATTCCAGCTATTTTTTTTCAACAACATCTAACCTAGGACCTATTTCTTTGATAATTAAATTTTTTGAATCAGCAAATTTTTTTAAAGAAATATTATCTTCAATAGATAATGACCTAAATGAAGTTATGACATTTAAACCAGCATCAATAGCCTGAACAGCATATTTAATAGCAGATCCTTCAGCACCAATAGGCAACATAATAACAAGAGAATTTGCAGAAGTTTCGCTTAAACATTCTTCCAAACTACCAGAAACAGTTTGACCGCAAAACTGAGTTCCCTGTTTATTAACATCATCATCTATAAATCCAACTGCCTCAATGCCTTCAAGATTGGAGAATTTTTCACCGCCTCCACCACAACCAACAACGATGAATGGATTCAAATCTTGAAGTTCTTTAACAGAATTTACTGAATACAAAAATATCACTCCTATAACTTATAATTTATAACAACTGTGTAACAAAATAATCTTAATTTTTATAAAAACTTTATTAAAAAAAAGGTTTTCAAAAAATTATAATCTATTTATTAAATATTAGTTTTCTTATTATTAAAAGATAATGTTTTTATAAATAAAATATGATAATTATTATATAACTATCAAAAAAGATTAGGAGACTACCAACATGAGAAAACCTTATGTTATATTAATTGGAAGTGCCTCTGGAATTGGTAAATCAACAATAGCTGCAGAATTAGCTAAACAATTAAACATAAAACATTTAATAGAAAGTGATTTTATACGTGCTGTAGTTAGGGGAATTATTGGAAAGGAATATGCTCCTGCACTTCACAATTCATCTTATGAAGCATATAAAAGCTTAAGAAACAAGTCAAAATATGATAACTATGATGAGTTGGTATCAGCAGGATTTGACGAACATGCATCTTATGTTATCCCTGCTTTAGAAAAAAAAGTAATTCAAAGGGCAATTACAGATTATGATGACATCATAATTGAAGGAGTGCATTTGGTTCCGGGATTAATTGATATTGAACAATTCTACGAAGATGCAAATATTTATTTCTTCATATTATCATCAGATGAAGAAGCACATAAAGAAAGATTTGTTAAAAGAGCAATTCAAATACACAGAGGTGGAAAACAGCTAGAATTCTTTACAGAAAACAGAATAATCCACAACCACCTAATATCACAGGCTGAAAAATTTAATGCAACAATAGTGAAAACTGAAAATATTAACAATACATTATCCAAACTGCTTAAAACAATAAAACAAACTTGTAAAACCGTGTGCTTAACAAACAGCGTTGATGAATTAGAAGAAGTGGTTGACATCATCATAAAACAGAATAACAGCAGCATAACAAAAAATTGTATACAAACTAGGAGGATTTAAAGATTCCTAGTTAAAACCACCAATATTTCAGATTCCGATGAAGCAACCAAATTTATTAAAAGTATAAATGAAAACAAAGATAAAAAAGAAGATTTAAATAAATTATACGCTCTGTCAAAATACAGAAAATTTACCATCTGTGCACCTGATGATGACAGTTTAAATAATATAATTGAAGAATTAACAAAAAAAGAGGATTTGTTTATAATGAATGAAACAGAAATTAACGAAATGAGTATTAAATGTCCTGCATGCAACACTGAAAACACAGCCAAATCCATAATGAAAGAAATTGAAATACCACATTTTGGAAAGGTTTTAGAAACAACTATCATTTGTGAATCCTGTGGATTTAAACACAGCGACATTATAGCACTTGAACAGAATGACCCTGCAAAATATATTTTAAAAATAAATAAAGATAATTTATCCACCAGAATTGTCAGATCACAGTCAGCAACTGTGTCCATTCCAGAAATTGGTGTTAAAGTGGAACCCGGTCCAAAATCAGAAGGATATGTAACTAATGTTGAAGGTGTAATCACCCGATTTGAAGATGCAGTAAAACAGGCACTTCATTTATTTAATGACAATACTTCTCAAAAAAATGCACAGCTAGTTTTAAATGATTTGAAAAGTATAGTAAATGGAGAAAAAAACAGCTACTTTAATCATTGAAGATCCATTCGGTCAAAGTAATGTTGTAAGTGATGATGTTGAAATATTAGATATTCCTGAAGAGGAATTAAAATTATTAAAAACAGGTTTCAGTATTATTGAAGATAATTAAAAAGGAAGAATTTATTCTTCTTCCTCTGTTTCTTCATCATCATGTGCTAAAAAGCTGCTTAAATCATCTTCTTCAGCAACATCTTTTAATTTTAAAGTTCTTTGAACATCCATAGCTAATGCATTACAGTCTGCTTTAATAGCTTCTAAATGTAATAAAATTCTTTCTTTTTCTTGATTAATCCTTGTAATGTTGGTGTATGGGTAAGTAGATTCCTTAAGCATTTCATACTCAATAGTAGTATAAGGATAATCGTTTAATTGTTTACATACGTTTTTAAGAACTTCACCTAAGAATTTGTTCATTTCTACTTTTACTCTTTCCCTAATCATTTTGTCGTCATCAAGATTTTCTTTCATTAAACGAACAACTTCTGCTTTAGCGAAAGGTAATTTTTCTTCATCTTCTTCTATAAATTCTTCGGTTGTTTCTTCAATCATTTCTTCATCAGACATAATTTCACATCATAATGTTTAATATTGAGTAAAAATAGTAATTTTTGATAAAAAATTATCAATACATCAATATCTAAAGATATATTTGTTAAAAGTCCTATTTAAAAGTATTGATAATTTAAGAATTATGAATTATCTTTTTAATACTTTTATTAAAAAACATTAAAATAATTGATGCAAAAATCAATAATTCCTATAGTTTAAAATTTTTAAAAAATCTTTTAAAAAAATAAAAAATAGTAGCCGAATAGCTACTTTAAATTATCTTTTCTTTGAAATTTTAATAGGTAAAAATCCGATTGATATCATTGAAACTAAAAGCAGCAGCACAATCGGCAAACCTGTTTTTGGCAATTCAATACTTGTTAAAGACTGCGGATGTGTCAAATTTTCTAATTTTGAAACCATAGACTTTTGAAGTGAATTTTTAGCCAATACTAAAAGATAAGTATCATTTACAGGATTTTCTATTTTTTTCTGTTGTGTTTTCACTTACAAAAAAACACTTGTTCCGTCCTGATTATTGGATTTGTCATAATCAAAAGTATCAGATGAAACAGCAACTTTATTTTCAAATTTACCCCAGACATTTGCAGCAGCATTAATAGTCAGCCTGACTTTTTTCACCATAAGCTAATGAATCAATAGTTAAAACATTGTTTGTATTATTGAAATTGCCTTTGGTGCTTTCAAATGAAATTACTTTTTAAATTAGGGTTTAATAATTCACTTACCTTAATATTTTCAGCACTATCAGGACCGTTATTTGTAATTTCAATTACATATTCAATTAAATCATTGATGTTAACTTCCTGTTTTGATACTGATTTTTCAATAGACAAATCTGCAGCCGGTTTAACATGAACTGATTTTTCAAAATGGTTGTTAGTTAAATTACTGTCTTTTTTCATTGCCTTTGACATTAACAACATTTGTAATGTCTCCTGTTTTTACAATTTTAGAGACAATATTCAATTGCAGCTTTTCACCGGCATTTAAATTACCGACATCCCATATGCCATTTACCGGATTATAAAAACCTTTAGACAGATAAGATGAAATATATTCAACAGACTTTGGAAGCAAATCATCAACTATAACTCCAGTAGCCATATTCGGCCCATTATTTGAAACGATTATTGTCCATTTAATCAAATCATTATAATTGGGATTTGAATTGTTGATTAATTTAATAACTGACAAATCAGCTATTTTAACTGCATTAACCGATTCATTATCATGATTATTTGATTCATTCCAATCATATTGTGTGGAATTGACACTGACAAAGTTTAGAATTTTTCCGATTTTATTAACTTTACAATAAATATTTAAAGTTTCATCAGTTTCAGGTGCTAATGAGTCAATCGTCCATATACCCGATTTAACATCATAATTTCCTTTTGTTGAGCTAGACTTTACAAATATCAGCCCGTCATCCAATAAATCATTAACCTGAACAGTTGTAGCTATGTCAGGACCGTTATTTGAAACAACAACTGACCATTTAATTATTTCACCAAAATCCGGAGAAGTATTGTTTACATACTTTTTAACAAAAAAGATCAGCACTTTGAGCAACCTCAATACTTTTATTTACAATATTATTAGTCAAATTACAATCATATTCATTTCCTGCAATATCAGCAATATTGACAAGTTTTCCTGTTTTATTAACTAAACAGATTATTGTTAATTCTTTTGTTTGATTATTAAGCAATTTGCCAACATTCCAAGTTCCATTAAATGATTTATCAATACTGATTAATCCTTCAGGCAAAATATCACAAACAACAACACCTGTTGCAGTATCAGGACCATTATTAGTAACTCTTAAAGTCCATTCAACCAATGAATTAAATTTAGGATTAGTACCATTGACTAATTTTTTTTAATAGCTAAGTCAGCACATACATCAACAGCAATAGACTTATTATCATAGTTATTACTTAAATTCCAATCATATTCCTTTCCAGACACAGAAGCGTCATTTGCTATTTTTCCTGTTTTATTAACCAAAGTCACAATATCTATAGAAACGGATTTGCCACTTTCCAAAGTTTCAATATTCCACAATCCTGATTTTACATCATAATTTCCGGTGCTTGAAAGATAAATCAAATCTTTAGAAAGCAAATCACAAACAACAACACCAGTAGCTTCATCCGGCCCATTATTAGTAACTCTCAAAGTCCATTTAACTAAAGAGTTAAATTTAGGATTGGTATCATTAACCAATATTTCAACAGCCAAATCTGCTGATGGATTAACATTAATGCCTGCTGAATCATTATTGTTTTTTAAATCCCAGTCATATTCATTTCCAGACACACTGGCTTCATTTATAAAAGTTCCTGTCTTATTAACTAAAGTTTTTATATTAATTATTTTGGATTCACCCATGTTAAGAGAATCAATATTTAAAATACCTGTTTTTTTTTGTTATAGTTTTCATCATCACAGCTTAAAATGATTAAACCATCAGGAATTAAGTCTTTTAATCTGATTCCAGTACCAACATTAGGACCATTATTTGTAATTTTTAATGTCCATATTACTACATCACCATAATTAACATCAATCCCATTAGAACTTTTATTTAGTTGAAGATCTGCTTTAGGAAAAACACTAAAATAAGTAACATTTGTAATATATTTGTAGTAGGTATCTTCAAAATGTGTTGCACTAACCTTATATCTGCCGGGTTTTAAATTTTTTAAGATATTTGAAACATACCCTTTAAAATCAGATTTTAAAGTTTTATTAAATGCTACAGACCCCTCTTCATGAGTTACAGTTAATAAAATATCCATATTGTATTCTCTGCTGTCCTGATATAATTTTCCATTATCTACAGCTCCTAAAATAGGAGTTTCACCATTTACTTTAATTTTATCTTGTTTTGCATTATTATAAATTGCATTTGAAACAAACAAATCATTATATTTAGCTATATTATTTCCACCAAATATAGTAGCTGAAACTTCACAATCATCACCATAATAAATATTTTTAGCACAAATCGGCAATGCATAAACCCATGCTTGATTTTCTGCCATTGCATTATCTGAAATAACACAGTTCAAACCGGATTTGTCATAGTAAATAGCACTCCCATTTCTCGCTATATTATTATTGAATATATTTTTATTAATAGTAGCTGAAGAACTGTTTACATAAATAGCTCCTCCCAAACCGTCATCTAATTTTTTAGCATCCGGAATAGCTTCATTAGCTATAAATGAAGAATCTACAATAGTTGTTTTATCTCCATTAATATAAATCGCACCTCCATTTACATTAGCTATGTTTTTATTAAACTCAACATCATCAACAGTGACTGTTTTAGCTATAATATTAATTGCACCGCCATTTATTGCTGCAATATTTTTATTAAATATGGATTTATGAATTTCAATATTTTTACCTTTTAATTGAACAGCACCTCCATAAGGAGCATTATTCTGCTCAAAGTTACAATTGACTACTATCAACTCCATATCCCCATCAATATAACCTGTACTTAATGCACCACCATAAAGTTTTGCAGAGTTGTTTATGAATACACAATCCTCAATACTACCTGATGCATGGTAAGTTAAGGCTCCTCCCTGACCTGCAGAGTTATTGATAAATTTACAATTTTGATAAATTATTCCGGCCCTAACACATCCTGCACCACCATGAGAATTATTTAAATTCCTACCAATAGCCCCATTGTTAATAAAACTACAGTTTACAACATAGGAACAAAGATTATATTCATCACGACCAATTTGAATTGCACCACCATATGCTTCATGATTACTTGTTGGTTTGACTTTATTAGACACAAAATTACATCCAATAACTTTAGTATTATTTCCATAAACACCAATAGCTCCAGCAGCTACCTGTGCAAAGTTATTTGTAAAATTACAGTTTTTTATAATTAAATTTTCACCTTCTTCCGGATATTTACCACTATCATTAAAAATGGAACATACATAAATTGCTGCTCCTGCATAGTCTGCATAATTATTTTCAAAAACTGAATCTTTAATAACTACATTCTTACCCAGAACAATCATTGCACCTCCATGACCAGACATTCCATTTACAAATTTTAAATTACTTATTTGGCAATTTGAACCTGTTTTTTTGAATTGAAAAAATACATGAAATATTTTTTCCATCTAAAACAGTATCTGAACCGCCTACAATATTGATATTTTTATTTACATAAACATGAGAATCCTTGTTTTGAGCACTATAATAACCATTTAAATGAATTGTTCCACCATTATCTATATCATCAATTGCTTTTTGAATATCACTAAATTTACCTCCATTTAAAGTTATTTCACTACTTCCTACAATATCATTTTGAGAATTTTCCAAATTATCTTTGCATACACTTACTTCCGGAACTTCCAAATTTTCATTTAAATCAGCCCCAAAAGATGTACCTGAAGCTGCTAAAAAAATAAAATCATTAAAAGCACAGAAATAAGAAAATATTTTTGTTTATTTTTAAACATTATAAATCTCCTATTTTGAGGACATTTTTAACCACCATCAATTAACCTGAATCAGCTATTAATTAGCAATTAAACTTTTTATTTTAGCATAGAACTTGAAATAATAACACTTTTTAAATATAAAATTTGAAAATAAACCGAAAATTAATATTTAACTATTAGTTTAGTTAACTAAAACCAAATATTTTAAAAACAAATACCCAGCCATAATTTACAAATTTATTTCAATCTGACATTACAAATGTTATTTTTCAAAATAACTGCAATATAGAATTTAAAATAAAAGATAACTGTTTTAAATCCTCAAAAATCTTATTAAACTTCAAATTATTTAAATTTTTTCTAATAAAGAAATAAAAATTAATAAAATCAAAAAATAATCCATTTAAACAATAATTCAATATTGTGCCATGAAAAAATTATTATAGCATAAAAATTGAAATAAAAATATGAAAAAACAAATTGCAATTATCATACTGGCTATTTTATTATTAGCCAGTGTAATTCAGGATATATCTGCAGCCACTACTGTTTTTCTAACGTCAGACAACATAATGGGCACAAATGATGATGCAGATATGCTTAATTCCATAAAAACCTATATTGAAGAAATCAGCAATGGAAAAATCAACGTAATTGTAGACAGCCAATCTCCAGGACCTGGAGAAGGAACAAGAGCTATTGAAGCTGATTCAAATGTTAGTGTAGTGTTTGCTGCTGTAGATCCAGGCAATTTCTTAGTTTTAAGCAAATATTCAACAGCCACCACAGACAAACAGATAATCTTTGTAAATACTGGAGATTATGATTTAGATACTGCTGAATCCTTAAGAAGAGCATGGGACGATAATTACTCAAAAACAATTTTTGCAGGAATCAATAACCCCGGAACATTTCTTAATGATGCGGGAATTAGCTATATCCAGCCATTGAAAGAATATCCTGATGCAGGTTCTGATGGTCATTTAGGGCAAAACAATGATGATGTAAACAAATATATTGCCCAAGAAATTGTTAATAATATAAATAACTACAACAACACCAAACATTATGACAATAATTTAGTAATAACTCATAAATTAGCTCCTTCAAATATGGCTCATGGCAGTCAAAGCCTTTTAGAAAGCAACGACAATGAAATGAATGGAACTTACAACTCTTATTCAGCTCCACAACTGTTATACTTAACCAGCTCTTATTTAAATGGAAACGGATTAGAAAATCCCGGAGATTATAAAGCTCCAGATTCTCCATTGAAATACTCCATTTTAACTAAAGATTCCTATTCAATTTATGATTATATAAAAATGGGTGGAATTGTTAAAAATTATATGGATGAAAACGGACAGGCTCCAAATTACATAAATTACGAGGGTGCATATATTAGTTATTACGATTTACAGTACAATTTTGCTAAAATAACTGCAAATCATACTGACGGATCACATATGGATTTTGATAGAGAATATCATTTTGATAAAGTTAATGACAGTATTTTATTAACTATATTGCCAATTGTATTGATTATTTTAGTTATTATGTTTATTTATATGATTTTTAAAAGACTATTGCACAGATAAGGTTAAATTAACCTTTTTTTTTTTTATTTTAAAATCAATAATGTTGTAAGCATCAATTATTGTTATTGCAATTGTTGTCATACCAACTGTTTTATATACTATAATAAATATATATTAAAACTGTAAATTTTCAAAAATAAAATTTATAAAAATGATTTTTATGAAATGTGACGTAAACTTGTTTAAAAACGACGATATTAAATTTATTACATTTATTTCCATAATACACAGACAATATATGATATATTTAAATAATTATCTTAAAAAAGAAGGAATAACCGCATCACATGCACCTATACTTAGCTATTTATTATACAAAGACATATCCTGTCAAGAAGAAATTGGAAATCATTTTAAAATAGATAAAGGAAGTATAGCAGATCAATACAAAAACTACAAGAAAAACAATTTATTAACAAGGAAATAGATGAAAACAACAGAAGAAAATACCAATTGTCTTTAACTGAAAAAGGCAGAGCAGTTGCTTTAAAAATCATGGATTTAAATAATGAATGGGAAAACCAAATATATTCAACCTGTAATACTGATGAAAAGCAGATAGTTGAACTAATGAGGAAAATAACCATATCATCAATAAACATTCAAAAAAAACACACAAAAGGAGGAGGAAAAAATGGCTGATATGACCAAAGGAAAACATGCAAATATTGAATTAATAACTGGAGACCCTAAAAAAGCTATCAATAAATTAGCTTGGCCTATGATGCTATCAATGCTTCTTATAATGCTTTATAATTTAGCAGATAGTGTATGGGTATCAGGACTTGGAGCAGATGCTCTAAGCAGCACTAGGTTTTATAACACCACTATTTATGATTATTATCGGACTTGGAAACGGAATAGGTGCCGGTGCAAACTCATTAATCGCAAGAGCATTTGGGGCTAAAAAAAGACGAATTAGCAAATAATGCTGCACTGCACTCTGTTGTATTAACTGTAATCATAGGAATTGTAATACCAATCATATTACTTCCGTTAATACCTGAAATAGTTGTAATTATGGGTGGAGCCAGCGTTACAGAATTATGTATGGATTACAGTAAAGTTACATTTGGATTATTGATTGTATTTTTATTCTCATCAGTACTTTCATCAATATTAAGGTCAGAAGGAGATGTAAACAGAGCTACAATCGCAATAGCTATTACTGCAGTATTAAATATAATCATAGATCCGATTTTTTATATATTATTTAAATATGGGGATAGCTGGGGCTGCATGGGCAACAGTAATCTCTGCAGGAATTTCATGTATTGTAATGGCTTACTGGATATGGGTTAAAAAAAAGACACCTACATGAATTTAAGCTTTGATCAATTCAAAAAAGCAAAGGAATCGTAATTGAAATTATGAAAGTAGCTATACCTTCCACTGCAGAGCAATTAATTATGTCCGGACTTACAATGGCAATAAATGCAATGCTTGTTATAGTTTCAACAACAACTGCAGTAGCAGTATATACTGCAAGTATGAGAATTGTATCAATGGCAATGATTCCATTAATGGGAATAGCTACTGCACTTTTAACAGTAGCAGGAGCGGCATACGGTGCCCGTAACTATGAAAAATTAAAAACCAGTTTCACATACAGTATCAAATTTGGATTAGTTATTTCATTGATTTTAGGAGCTCTAACATTTATCTTTGCACCACAAATCGCATTGATGTTCTCATATTCTGCAGCAACAGCATATCTTACACCTCAAATTGCATTTGCACTTAGAATATTCTGTTTCTTCTTAATATTCGTACCGTTTGGTATTGCAGGATCATTTGTATTCCAAGGAGTTGGAAAAGGAACATCTTCATTACTAATAACTATCATAAGGTCATTATTTGCTGAAGTAGTCCTTGCATACTTGTTTGGAATAGTTCTAGGTTACGGAGAAATGGGTATTTTTGCAGGAGTAATTATTGGAAGCTTTATCGGTTCCATGTTTGGTTACAGCTGGGCCAGATTATTCATTAAAAAACTTAAAATTAAATTTGGTCATGCCGACTAAATTTAATTCTTTTTCTTATTTTAAAAATTTATAAAACATACATACATCTATTTTCAGTTAAATTAACCTACATTAATATTCTTAAAATCATTTCATCACATGTTCCCATTATACTTAAGTAATATTCAACTCCAACTTTCAAACACAAATCAACACTTATTTATTATTTAATATTTGAATAATTCCCCAATTAACCCCATCTTCCATAAAAGAACTAACAAAAATAAAATATACAATGATTCAACAGCAAATATAAGAGTACTTTCCCATGAACCTAAATGTCCCCTAAAATCCTTTTCAGCACGAAGACAATTCTCATAAATCCCTGAAAAAATCTCCAATACCATACCAAAAATTACTAAAGCACAAAGAAACATGAACTTTGAAAACCCATAATAAAAAACCAAAACACATGCTCCAACAATCAAAAAAAATAAATGAAAGACTATTGAAAACATAATACCTAAACATGATATTTTTAACTCTTTCCTGATAACTTAAAGAACGCCTTCTAGAAACTAAAATCCTAAAAAAAATCCCTAAAATTCATAAAATACACACCCCACAACAATACACCTAAAAACAAATACTAAAACTCACACAAAAAATATAAAACTTATCTCCCATAATTTAACTTCATCATCACAATAATAAAAATAAACAATAAAACATAAATTATATAAACAACTGAAATAAGTTTATCCATTTTGTTTAAATATTCTCCAAAACCACATTTGTTACAGATATCCTCATTATATGTATCTGAAATTATCAAAAATATTATGCCAAAAGTTATTAAAGCAAAATCAAGTATAAACTTTGAGGAATCATTATAAAAAATCAACACACAAATACTGGCAATCAAAAAAATAAACGAAACCCCCGCAAAAACAAAAAATTTAAATATAATATTCATATGTTTTTCAGGATAACTTAAAGAATCACGATTAGAAATTAAAATCCTAAAAAAATCCTTAAAATCCACTTAATTCCCTCCATGAATCTGATGATTAATTATACTACTAACTTTACCTACGATATAATAAAAAGCATCTTTCCCACTATTCTTAATAATTTCTTTTATTTCATTACCATACATAGTACTAAAAATTGACTTTAAAGTTCCAAATCTAAAAAAATCCAAATTATCCAACCCATATTCTCTACCATATTCATAAACTATTTTTCTGAAATGATTCATCTCATTTCTTGAAACATATTTGTTAACTTCTTTAACCAAAACCAATTTACCTACTCTAGATTCAGCACTCACACTTTAGGAATTAGAGATAAACCAATATCAACAAAAAAATTAAATCCTCTTTCAGTTGTCCAACCTTTATTTAAATCATCAGCATAATAAGTTAACAAACCACCAAAAACACTAAAGCAATTGCACCAGCAGTAGCCCACCCAATAGGATTAGAAACTAAAAATAAACCAATACTTGCAGTAAATGCAAAGCTAGAAATTATTCCTAAAACTTCATTATCAATTGAGTCCAATGTAGTGTCCACATACTCCACAATAGCATCACAGGTTTTATTTACCCAATCAAAAATATCTTCTTTAATATCTCCAGTAATATTATTTATATAACCCACCATAAATACAGTTATGCTTTCTAATTTATCAATGAAATATTGTGCCAATTCAAGTGCCCACTCTGTCTGTTGGTTAGTATAACAATAACTACCAAAATATCCAATTTGTAAAACATCCATAACTATTCCCGTCTTAAAATCAAGAACTAAAAGTTGTTTATTATTATTTCTTTCACGAATGATTATGAAATCATCTTCAAAAATTATTTCTAAATAACCACCATTTAATAGATATTTACCCAAGCCCATAGTTACTGCATTTGTAGTATTACTTGGAAATAGTGCATGCATGACCCAATATTCTAAAAAAAGAAAAAACTAGATGTTACTGCAAAGTTAAAAGCTTTAACACTGCTTGAGTTACCATAAACATCCATTCCAAAACGAAAATCAGATTCCCCCGATAAATAAGTAGTTCCTATACTATCACTAACACTCATAGCTATAGGAGTGGTACGCGTCCAATTTACATTATATAATGTAGCAACAGCATCTGCAACTAAATCAATACCATAAATCACCAATAATCCATTTAAAAAACTACCATAAGCAGCTTTCATAAATCCATCACTATAAACTAAATTACCATTACTATATGTTTTATTTTTTTCATCAACCCAATATCTTAAAACAGAATTGTTAATTTTATTTGTTATAAATGTGAATGTTAAAAACCATCATATCCCGAATTAATATAATGCCCATTTTCATATCCCTGAGAAAGAGATATTTGATTTTTTAGACCAATTAACAGTCGTAATATTTCTATATTCAGCAGTTTTATTATCCTGATGAACATATGCTCCATTAATATATGAAATAAATGAACTTCTAACTATTGAATTACCCGGACCATTAACTACAAAATCATTATTACCATTATTAACAATGAAATTTTTAGATATATCCCCAGGATAATCTATGGAAATATTAATTACATCTTTAAATTTATCATGATATACTTTAACAATATTTACCTCATAATCTGATAAATTAAAACAATTTTTGACTACCATTAATAACAAATCCTCAAAAGAAGTACCATACTCACTAAAAATAGTTTCTACAATATCATAATATATAACTTTGTTTACATTAACATTATCATAATAATGAATAATTTCCTTAAAATCCCAATAATTATAAGTTAATGCATGATACAAATAAAAATGAGCTTTCATATTTGCTAAACTATTATATAAAAAATCATTGTATGTATAAATTGCATTTAAAAGATTATTAGAAATATTATTTAAAGCACATTCATAAGATAATGAATTTTCAACAACAAAACTTTTAACAATATTTCCATTAACTATTAAATCAACTTCTGCTGTGAAATTACCTAAAGCTTTATACATTAAACTAACCCATTTAACAGTTTCATTTAGATTTAAATTATAACAAAAATCCAATGCCTGAGAATTATATATTGCAGAACTAGAAACATGAATTTTGGCACTTGCTGTTTTATTAATATTTAAAATTTCATTTATCCAACCTACATTTACATCAATTTTTGATACATTATTATCTAATTCAAAATATTTTGAAGTTAATCCATTAGATAATATAGAATGGTAAATTGTTGAATTGAATTTAAATTTAACTGGAATCCCATTAGGTAAATGTCCTAATTTTGATAAATCCTCCCTTTACTATTATAAGTCAAATCTGCAGTAACATTAATTCCATAAATTTGACCATTTTTTACATTATATGAACTGAAAAGCATAAACATTAAATTTAATTGTTGAATCCACATTAATATTTCTAAAATCAAAATAATTAATATAATATAAAACAGAATATTCCCCCACCAATTATTAGAAAGATTAACAAAACTACCTTTACTAACATAAACACCATGATATTTATCAGAAAGAGAACCATTCGTCCATTCATTACTAATATAATTTAAATAAAAATCATTACTTAAATTTGAACTATTAATGTAAACCATGTAAAAATTCCCATAATTACAAAGCCAATTACAATGAAACTTATTATCTCCAGATTGATTTAAAAATACACCACAAGATAAATTATTATTACAAACAACATTATTAAAAGATTGGTGAAAAATAAAAGAACTTGAATTATTCCCAATATTTTCTAAATAATTCTCCATAATATCAGTATTATTTGAATTAAAAACTAAATTCCCCCATATGCTTGAACCGAATTATTTTTTAAAAAACACCCAACACAATCTTTTAAATAAAATCCGTAAGTTTGATTAAAATAATGCAAAAATGGCACAATTATTGAAAACAAAGTATTATTTACAATATAATTTTTAAAACCTGAAACAGTTAATGAAGAAAAGGAATTGTATGTCTGAATATTATTATTTGCGATTATACAATCAGATCCATTAACAGACAAACCTATACCATGACTAGAAGATATATTAAATCCTAAAAAAGTAACATTGTTAGCATTAATAGAAACCGCATTATCACATTTAATATTTCTAATAATGACATTATTACCTAATAAAGTAATTGATTTATTGATAATTATATTTTCATTATAAACACCTTCAGAAACTTCAATTATATCCCCTTCCACAGTTCCAACATCATCGATAGCCTCTTGAATATTATTAAAAGATTTACCATTATTTAAATTTCCAACTTTGTTATAAATATAATAAATAGTAACCACATCACTACACTGATTATAATCATATTTACAATAAAATTTTAATGTAGTTGATGAATTAATATCAAAAGGATTTAAATAAAGATTACCATTAAATTTCGGATTTGAACCATTCAATGTATAAAATATTTGGGAATTATTAAAAACACTATCCCATGAAGTTAAATTAATGGTTAACTTTTTATTATACACACCCGAACCATAATTTGCCCAGACAAGTGATTTACTACCTTTAATTACAAATTGTTTGTGAAATTTCTTATCAGAATCACAATCAAAATAATAATATATATCCCATACACCTTTAGTAATAGTAAACTCCACCCTTTCTAAATTACTATGCCACCCATTATTATCAAAACTATAAAAAATTTCAGTAAACTCATCAGCAATAATAGAAATATCTAACTTTGATCCATCATAAACTCCACCAACATTTGGAGTGATACGAAAATTATTACTAACTGGAGGTATACTTTCTGAAGTAATATTTATAGTATTACTTATTTTAGTTCCATCATATTGGGCTGTAATAATATAATATCCCAAAAGCAAATTAATATTTAAAGCAGCTATCCCAAATTGATTAGTAGTTCTATTATAAAAAACACCATTGATATTAAAAATAATAGTTTTATTAACTGCCCAATTTCCTTGACCATCTACTAATCTAACTTTATATTTAGTGCCGTCCATAACATTCATGACAATATTCTTCCCAGTTAAAATAGATAAAACAGTAATATTATTTCCAACTTCAAAATTACCATATATAGATGTGATAATATAATGACCCGGAAGCAAATTAATTCTCAAAGTAGCAATACCTTCATGATTTGTAGTCCTATTATAAAAAACACCATTAATATTAAATCTAACCATAACATTAACTAACGGATTACCAACCGAATCTAAAACCAAAGCATGAAATTGACTATCATTATGATAATACTTAATTAAATCCTTAGTGATCAATATTGGCAATACAGTAATATTATTTCCTCGCATTTCACCAGTTACAAGATTCATAGCAGTAATTACATAATTACCTGGGCGTAAATTAATTGCTAGTCTTGCCCAACCTGAAGAATTAGTAATTCTATCATAAAAAACACCATTAATATTAAATCTAACCATAACATTAACTAAAGGATTACCATCAAAACCTAGAAAAAAACAGAATAATAAGAAGTACCATTACGATAATACATAATTACATCTTCACCAAAAACCGTGCATTTAATAGTAATATTATTCACAACACCAGATGACAAATACCTTCCATCACCATTATAAAAAGTAGAAATATTATAACACCCCGCATTTAAATGGATACTCAAAGAAGCTCCTCCAGAACAATTAGTAAAACGAGTATAATTAACACCATTAATATTAAAAATAACAGATTGATTTGTTAAAGGATTATTTAATTCATCATATAAATAAACATTAAATTTACTGCCATCATTATAATACATTTCCACATTCTCAGCATATAAAAAAGTTCCTATTTTAGAATTATCATTGAAATAATCAACTTCATTCAACTCATCAGTCTCCAAATAAAATGAAACATTAGACATGACCGTAGAATTTTCATTATCCTCTGCAAAAAAACACATGGCAACAAAATCAAAAATAAAGAAAAAAAAATAACAATAATTTATACCACTTAACCATATAAAAACTTCCAAACTATAATAATTGAATAATATTATATTTAATACACCACATATAAATATTCTAAACAATATTTCAGAATAACCCCATGACCTAAAAAAAAAAAATAATAAAAATGAAATATAGCTATTTTTAAAGCAAAAACCCATAAACTTATATGAAAAATAAAAATCAATTTTTCTTTTTACAGCAAAAGTAATTTAAAATTTAAATAATATCATCCAAATAAATAATAGTTAAGGTGAATATATGAAGATAGTTGTAGCAATTGGAGGATCAATTTTATTAAAAGAATATGACTGTAAAAAATTCCAGGAATATAGTGAAATATTAAAATCATTAGCTAAGCGAACATGAAATATTCGTTGTTGTAGGTGGCGGAAAACCCTGAGAGAATATATTGGAGTTGTTCGTGAACTTGGAGCTGGTGAAGCTCAGTGCGATGATATTGGAATTGAAGTTACAAGAATTAATGCTAAATTATTATTATCTGCACTTGGAGATGCTGCTTATCAGAAAGTACCCCATAACTTCCAGGAAGCTTTGGAATATTCAGCTACCGGAAAAATAATTGTAATGGGTGGAACAGAACCTGCACACAGTACAGATGCAGTTTCCGCTATTTTAGCAGAATACATCCATGCAGATAAACTTATTAACCTCACATCTGTTGACGGAATGTATGATAAAGATCCGAACAAGTACGAAGATGCTAAGTTAATTAAAGAAATTACATAGTGAAATGATAGAATTCATCAGCGGAAAAGACACCAAAGCCGGAACCTATGAATTCTTTGATATGACTGCAATTCAAATGATTAAAAAGATCATCTCTTGAAACTGTAATAGCTAACGGTTATGATTCTAAAAACTTAATTAAAGCTATTAATGGTGAGGAAGTAGGAACCAAAGTTATCAGCAAATAAACAGGTGATTAAGTGGAAAATCTTATTGATATTGGCCTTAATTTAATGCATCCTTCTTTTTTAGAAAAAATAGAGAAAGTATAATTGAAGATGCCATTGATGAAGGTGTTTCCAAATTTATAATTACAGGAACCAATGTCAAAGCAAGTCAGATAGCTTGTGAATATGCATCCAATTATCCGGGAACTTTATATTCAACTTCCGGTGTTCATCCTCATGATGCAAAAACATGTGATGATCATACTCTTTTGGAACTGAAAAAAATAGCTGAAAATGATTGTGTTATAGCTATTGGAGAATGCGGTCTTGATTATAACCGTGATTTTTCTCCAAGAGATGTTCAAAGAAAATGGTTTGAAAAACAGGTCGAATTAGCTGAAAATTTGGATATGCCTTTATTTTTACATGAAAGAGAGGCTCACAAAGATTTATATGATATTTTAAAAAAGCATGAAGATGTTTGTGAAAAATCAGTAGTTCACTGTTTTACAGGAACCAAGCAGGAAGCTCAAAATTATATTGATTTGGGATGCTGCATTGGTGTTACCGGATGGATTTGTGATATGGAAAGAGGCAGTGACCTGCAGGATGCAGTAAGTATAATTCCAACCAACAAATTAATGATAGAAACAGATGCTCCATTTTTAATACCTAAAAACTTTGATAAAAAACCTAAAAAAGTAATAAAAATGAACCCAAATATTTACCTCATATCCTAAAAACAATTGCTCATTATAAAAACGATTATGATGTAGAAAAACTTGCAAAAGAAGTTACAAAAACTACTAAAGACTTTTTTAAAATATGAAAATATGGTGATAATATGGCTGTAGAACCACATAAACATTGTCCAATTTGCGGAACCCCTATACCTTTAAATGAACTTGTATGCTCTCCAGACTGTCAAAAAGTTTGGGATCAAAGACTTAATCAACAAAAGAAAAGCAGATATATGTTAACTGGAGTTATCATTCTTTTCTTAGCTATTTGGGCAGTAATGACTTTCATGAAATAAGTGATGAAAATGATATTGACATCTGCAAACACACTGGAAAATAAGGAAATTGTTGAATATAAAGGTTTAGTAACCGGAGAATCCTTAATCGGTGCTAACATTTATAAAGATTTATTTTCCGGTGTTCGGGATGTTGTAGGCGGAAGAACCTCAAGATATGAAGAAGAAATCCAAAAAGCACGTGATATTGCACTGAACAGTATGGAAGAAAAAGCAGAATATTTAGGTGCAAATGCTATTATCGGATTGAAAATTTCTTACGATAACTTAGGCGGTACTATGGGAAATACAATTCTTGTAACAGCTTACGGTACTGCTATAAAATACGAATAATATGAATCTTAAAGAAAGAATAGAAAATGTGGAAAACTTAAAAGAAGCTATTATCTGCATTTCTTTTGGAACATTTGTTGGTATTTTAACTTATTATATTTTTTTATACTTCCATATTGATATTTATGGATGGAATTTTGGACTTATTTTTGCTCCATTAGCTGCAGGATATGCTGAAACCATATTGGCTAAACGAATAATTGGCGAAGATATTGGAGCCATCAGCGCATTTATTTTATTTCTTGTAACTGTAGTTTACGGTTTTATTATATCCAATCCTACACTTGGAGTAAATGTAATCACTTTCGGATCAATAATTGTAATTTTACAGGCAGCTCTTCCTACACTTATTAACTATTTCTTTTTTAGTTGTTATAATTGGAATAATCTCCTATTTCTTTGGGACATTTAAAAAAATTACAGATTATACCTATTCCAAATTATCTGACATGTATTATAAAATAACCGGGAAGCAAAAACCCATAAGAACTATTGATGCTGAAGTTGTTGAAAATGAACTGGAAAGCAATAAACAAATAAATGATTTGGATTTTATATTCATAACCAGCTCACATCCAATCAATAAAAAAAATAGAAATCATAGACCACTTTCATGCAACAGTATTTTTGGAAAGAGATAAAAAACTAATCCACATTGACCCTGAAAAATATGAAAAAGACACTTTAAAAATGCTTAAAAAAGCTAAAGACAGTGTCCTAATCCAAATAGCTAATGAAATTAAAGCTCATGGAGGAAATGGAATCCTGGATTTAAAAATAGAATATGGGTTAATCGGTTTAGGTGGAGACAGTTTTCAAATTACTGCAATGGGAATGGGAGTTAAATTTAAAGATTAAGGAACTACTCCCAGCATTTTAAGTGAAATATACAAAACCACCAAACCAAATATCTGTTTTAATCTTTTTTCAGGAACCTTATGAGCTATTTTTGCACCATAATAAGCTAAAGGTACTGAAAACATTGCGATAACTGCAAAATTAACTAAACTTACATAACCCAATGAATACGGAAACGGATTAACTCCCCAGCCAGATATTATATATGATACGGTCCCTCCAATAGCTGTTAGGCTAATAAATACTGATGAAATTCCGATAGCTTCAATCATTGAAAATCCAAATATTGCAGTTAAAATTAGAATTATAAATACTCCTCCCCCAACACCTAAAAGACCTGAGGAAATTCCAACCAATACCCCTACAACAGCTATGTTTATTAAATTAAATTTGGCTCTCAGCTTTTGAAGTCTTTTTATCGGCAGACATCAAGTTACGAATAGCTATAAACAACAATAAACATCCAAATATGATTTTTAATATTTGTGTCGGCAGCATTGATGCAATCAGACCGCCCAATATGCCCCCAACAATACCGAATAACCCCAGTCTTATTCCTGGTTTTAAAATATTGTCCATAACTTTTAAATGCCTGGATGCACCGCTTGTTGCTGTCGGAATAATAATGGCCAGACTGGTTCCAAGAGATATCATCATAGCAAGTGACGGGTCAACTCCAAGATACTCCAACAGGAAATACTGGAATGGAACAATTAAAAATCCTCCTCCAACACCTAAAAGACCTGATGCAAATCCTGCAACAACACCAATTAAAATTAAACCAATGAAATATTCTAATGTAAATATCATAAAAACACGTATTCAGTAAATCTTTTAAATCATTAAAAACTTAAATTAATTTTAATGAAAAGGAATAATATTATATTGGCCGGATTCATATTTATATTATTTGCAGGTGTACTTTTTATAACAGACATCTTCAATCCAATAATAAGGCCAATAACTCGAGTATTTCTAATGGGTTCTTCTAAAGGAAAAGATATTTTATTTTTTGGACTTTTTGGACTGTTTTTAATTTTAAGTCAAACATTTACCCTGAAAAATAAAGATATTGACTCTGACAAATACTTAAAAATAGCTATCTGTGTAGGATGTCTTTTGCTAATTTCAGGAATTATTGCCGAAATCCTGTTTAGACAGTCTTTAGGAATTCCATTAAATGTGACTTTTTATGAGTGAAAGTTCACAGGCTGCAAGTACCAGTATTTTACATACCCATCTGCTGAAATCCATTTTTGGAGAAGCTGTAACCTCCCTGATCGGACCGTTTATCAGTAGCGGAATCAATACAGGAGTTGGATTATACGCCTATGTTCCGAATATCGCTAAAACAGCAATCATATTATTCCCTATTTTATTTATATTAGAAATATTGGCCAATCAAAAACGTTTAGCTCCAACAACAATCCTTTTAAGTTTCTTTTCAACCTGTTTACTTATTGGAGCATTAGACGGAGGAATGTTTTCCACACCTTCAATGTTAGGTATTTGCGGACTTTTTTTAGTTTACAGAAACCATTATTATTTCGATTATTATATCGGAGGAGTTGTTTTAAAAAATAAGAAAATATTAAATGATTCCAAAAAAAAGAATATCCCTACTACAAGGATGCAGGGTTAAGTGAAGTGAAATTCCATCTCCACAGACTACTGCCCTACATTATAGCTATTCTTTTTATAACTTTAAGAATTTCAATAGCTATTTTTGGAGCAAATGATGAATATTACACACTTGAAGTCGTAAATCCTGCAGACAATATTGAACTAAATGATTTTCCAGTAGAAAGTATTCATCATAGTGAAAACAAAACAGTTTATACACTTGATTCCAATTATAATGAATTGAATTTAATCAAGGATTTGAAAATACCTCTAAACAATAAATGTGACTACTACACGATTTCATGGAACATTTACTCATATATTTAATAAAAACTTATAAGTTTTAAAAATTAATATTAACATATGATTTTAAGCATTATTATACCTACATATAATGAAGAAGAATACCTTCCCTTACTTCTAAAAAGTATTAAACAGCAGGATTTCAGAGACTATGAAATAATTGTTGCTGATGCTAACTCTAAAGACAATACTGTAAAAATAGCTGAAGAATACGGATGTATTGTTGTTGAAGGCGGAATGCCTGCAGTAGGTAGAAATAATGGTGCGAAAGTAGCTAAAGGTGAGTATTTACTATTTTTAGACTCTGATTTAAAACTTACCGAAGATTATCTTGCAAAAGTTATCTATGAATTTAAAATGGAAAGATTGGGTATTGCAATTACACAAATGAAACCCCTATCCAAAAAAAAAACAGAAGATAAAATCTTACATGATTTGGCCAATTTGTTTATGATAAGCGTTGAAAAAAATAAAGCCACACGGTGCCGGATGTTATGGTATAATAGCTAAAAGGGAATTGCATGAATGCTGCGGCGGATTTGATGAAGAATTAACTTTCGGTGAAGATACAGAATATATTGAAAGATTGGCCAAAAAAGAAAGATTTAAAGTATTGAGAAATGCTAAAATTGGAGTTTCCACAAGAAGGCTTGAAGAGGAAGGACTGGCAACACAGCTAAGCAATACGGTAAAAGTACTGTAAATGACTTTTTAGGCATTAGAACAGAAGCTTCAGATTTAAATTATGGTTTTGATCATGGAAAAGAACATATAAGCAAACATAAATTAGATAAAATTGCTCTGGAATCTGAAAAATTGGACCGTTTGAAAAACAGCTATGATGAATCCAAACAAAAAATAAACACTGCAAAAGTCTATCTTAAAAAGCCAAAAAAACAAAAATCAGAGATAAAAAAGTAATTTTTTATTGTATCTGTGGAGAGGGAATGGGTCATGCTATCCGAAGCAGCGTAATAATCGACCGTATAAAAGACAAATATGACGTTTACATTTTCAGCAGCGACCGTGCTTACAAATATTTAAATGAAAAAATTTGACAATGTCTATAAAATCGGCGGATTCAACACAGTTTATATAAATAACAAAGTCAGCAATACAAAAACATTAATGAATGCCATTAAACGTAATCCTCTAAACATTAAAGAAGGATATGAAGAACTATAAAAAAAAAAGCAAGAAAATTATCTCCTGACATTATTGTTACTGATTTTGAAATCTATGCAACAATGGTTTCCAAACTTCTCAGCATTCCATTAATAAGTCTGGACAATATCCATATGATTACCCAAACTGCAATTGACTATCCTCCAAAGCATCAGGGAGAAATGCTAAAAGCAAAAGGTGTAATAAAGTCATATGTAATAAAACCGAAAATACATATTTTAACCAGCTTCTTTTATCCGAAAATCAAGCCTAAAAAAAGGGCGGTGCTCTATCCTCCAGTGATTCGTGAAGATATCTTAAAGCTGGAACCTACAATTGAAAATCACATTATTGTCTATCAGACCAGTAAAGAAAGTGTGAAATTAGTCGAGCAATTGAAATCATTAAATGAAAAATTTATTGTTTATGGATTTAATAAGGACAAAACAGATGAAAATCTGACTTACAAATTATTTAATGAAGATGAGTTCTACAATGATTTAGCCAGTGCCAAGGCAGTAATCTGTAATGGTGGATTTACCTTTATATCAGAAGCCATATCCCTTAAAAAACCAATATACAGCGTTCCAGCTATTGGAAACTTTGAACAAACATTAAACGGATTTTATGTTCAGAAATTAGGTTATGGAGAATATCATGAAAAGATGAGTCCTCAAAAAGTGGAAAAATTCTTAAAAAGGCTCTCCAAATATCAGAAAAAATTAGCTAAAGTTAAAAAACAAATAACGATGGAATTGTCAATGAATTAATATATCGTATTGAAAAATATAGTAAAAAAAGTTAAAATAGGGTGGTTTATAAAGTTACACCCATTTCAAGTTGTTCTGTTAATTCTTTATACCTGTTTCTTATAGTTACTTCAGTAACACCTGCAATATCTGCTACATCTCTTTGGGTTTTTCTCTCACCCAACAATACAGATGCAATATATAATGCAGCTGCAGCTACACCAGTTGGTCCTCTACCGGAAGTCAAACCTTTTTCCATTGCTTTTTCAATAATTTCAATAGCTCTGGATTGTGCTTCACCAGACAAACCTAATTCACTAAAAGCAAAAATCAGGCACATAATCGACCGGAGAAGTTGGAGGTAATTTAATGTTTAATTCCCTTGTAAGGAATCTGTAAGTCCTACCTACTTCTTTTTTAGTAACTCTTGAAACTTCAGCTATTTCATCTAAAGTACGGGGAACATTACAACGTCTGCAAGCAGCATATAAAGAAGCAGCAACTACTCCTTCAATACTCCTTCCACGAATAAGTTTGTTGTCCACTGCACTTCTGTATACTACAGATGCAGCTTCCCTCACACTTCTTGGAAGACCTAATCTTGAAGAATCTCTGTCCAGCTCACTTAATGCAAATGCCAAGTTACGTTCTGTAGCACCAGAAATCCTAATTTTTCTTTGCCATTTCCTTAATCTATACCATTGTGCTCTGTTTCTTGCAGGAATATCACGACCATAAATGTCCTTATTCCTCCAGTCAATCATAGTACTTAAACCTTTATCGTGAATGGTGTAAGTGATTGGAGCTCCAACCCCAGTACGTTTATCTCTTTGTTCGTGGTCAAATGCCCTCCATTCAGGACCCATATCCACTAGATTTTCATCAATAACTAATCCACAGTGAGCACAAACTACTTCTGCCCTTTCATAATCACCAATTAATTCTGTGGAACCACATTCCGGACATACGGTTTGTTTATCTTTATCATAAACATCACCTTGCATAATTTCTTTTTTTCTGTTCTTTTATGTCCGACCTTTTTAGGGATTTCGTTTACTTTTGTTTCGTGTTTTCACCCTCCTCTTCCTAGGTTTCTTAGATTTTGGTCTTGATACAAATAGTTTTTCACCATAGTTTCTCTTGATTTTATCTAAATTAGCAGATTTAAATAATTTAATTGAAACATACGGACTTTTAGTAGGTCCAAAAACATAGCTAACCTTGCCTATTTTAGTTTTATCGCTATTAAAAACAATACCACCAGGACTAGGTGTTTTAGATGATCAGCTATTAATTTTCCAGAATTTGCAATATGCAAACTATTTCCTAAAACTTTCATAAAAAATCAATCATAAAATAATCTGTATCAACTATTAATATGCATGTGATAATATATAAATGTATCGATATATTTATATATCAATAAAATTTGCTATTTAAATGTTTTACTATTTAATTGTCCTAAACACTATTTTAACCCAGCAGCCTGAGACAAAGTTTTACCACCATTAATAGCATCAATGATACCTAATTCCTTTACTTTAATAGCTAATGTTTGAGTCATGACCTGTTTAAACAAAGACTGAGGAATAATAACAACGCCAGTTTCATCACCATAGAAAAAGTCACCTGGTTGAATAGTCATATCCCCAACAGAAATATCCACATTGATTTCTCCCAATCCTAAAGCACTTCCTGCATTTGGAGCATAATCACAAGCAAAAATAGGATAATCCATATAATACAGAGCATCCAAATCTCTAACAGACCCATAAATTACAGTAGCTTTAACACCATTAGCTTTAGCACAGGTTGAAGCTAATTCACCCCATACAGACATGTCAGAATTATTGGTTTTAATAAATAATATATCTCCATCATTAGCTTCATCAATAGCTAATGCGGAAGTTCCCCAATCATCACTGTTGGTTTTGCAGGTAGTAATTCTACCCCAAACCCTTAATCTGTTAATAGGTTTCAATTCTTTGATAACACCTGATCTTCTTGAAATTCCGTTATATGCATCGGAAATTTGGCAGGTGGAAACACCTTCAAGTAAAGACTTCAAGTTAATATAATTTTTATAGTTTTTTTTATTGAAAACCAAATCTTCAATGGATATTTCACTTAAATCTATATCTTCCACATCAATTTTCTTATTTAAGTCTTTTTTATTGTGTAATAAATCACTAGGTGTTACTGACATTAAATCACTTCTCTTAATTAATATATAGATATATGTAAGAACCGCTTAAAAAAGATTTTTCAAAAATTTTGACATAACTAACTAATTATATATATTAGTATTTTAAAAATACTTAATGAAGTATAAAAAAATACTCACAATTATACTTAAAGAGTTTATTTACATTCATTATTACAATTTAATTATTATTCAATTTAAAAACAAAACAGGAGCAATTAATATTACTAACTAAATATAATCTTAAAAAATAAAGAAAAATAGCTAATATGTTCTATATAGGCTATAAATGAAATTAGTAATATGCTCAGTAGATTTTAACTCTTTTTAGTGTATAAAAGATATCTTAACTAAAAGATACTAGATATGTTTATCAAGATTATTTCTTAAAATACCCAATTTTTAGAAAGATAAGAAAATAAGCCAATAAAAATAAAAAAGGAGGCTTAACAATGGGAAAAGGAGAAGAATTAACTACAACAAAATACTTAATTCATGCACAAATTAATGCAAATGGTATTGTAGAAAAACCAGATGTAGTCGGTGCAGTATTTGGACAAACAGAAGGATTATTAAGTAATGATTTAGATTTAAGAGAACTTCAAAGAACTGGAAGAATCGGCAGGATTCAGGTAATGATTCATTCCAATGGTGGAAGAGCTAAAGGAGAAATTGTAATTCCATCCAGCTTAGACAGAGTTGAAACCGCCATTCTTGCAGCATCACTTGAAACAATTAACCGTGTTGGACCCTGTGAAGCAGAAATTCACACAGTTAAAGTTGAAGATGTAAGAGCAGTTAAAAGAGAACAGGTTGTAAACCGTGCAAAGGAAATCTACAAAAACATGATTGAAAGTGCCAGCCCTGCAAGTATGAGAATGATTGAAGAAGTAAGAGAAGCAATGCGTGTTCATGAAATTTCAGAATATGGTGAAGACAGATTGCCAGCAGGTCCAAGCATACACACTTCCGATGCAATTATTGTGGTAGAAGGTCGTAGCGATGTATTGAACTTACTTAAATACGGCATCAAAAAATACTGTAGCTGTTGAAGGAGTCAGTGTTCCACAATCCATAGGAAACCTAAGTAAAAAAAAGAACAACAACTGCATTTGTAGACGGAGACCGTGGTGGAGAACTTATTTTAAAAGAACTCCTGCAAATCGGAGATGTTGACTATATTACACGTGCTCCTAAAGGTAAAGAAGTTGAAGACCTTGAAAAAGATGAAGTATTGGTTGCCCTAAGGGACAAAGTTCCTACAGCACAATTTTTAGCTAATCACAATATATTAAGTGAATCTGACAGCAAAAACTCCCATAAAAAACATAACGGCAAACACAACAACAAACATTCAAATAACAAACATCAACAACACGAAACTAAAGTCAAAGAAGAAGTGCAAATTGAAGAAATACCTATTGAAGATGACGAAACAAAATTAATGAAAGACATGTTAAAAGAATTTGAAGGCAGCGGCTGTGGAGCTATACTGGACGAAGCTTTAAACATGACTCAGGAAGTGGAAGTTGAAAACATTTATGAAGAAATTAAAAATATAGAAACAAGTGCAGACACAGTTATTTTTGATGGAATCATAAGTCAGAGACTTGTTGATGTTGCTTCATTAAAAGGAATTAAAAGATTAGTTGCATTTAGATCCATGAACATAGTTAAAAAACCGGATAACTTAAAAATAATAACCATGGATTAATAAGGTGTCCTAATGGAAACATATGATTTTAAAAATGAGATTATAGACAAAAACGGGAATAAAATAAATATTCTCGACGTTTATAATTTTAATAAAATAAAAGAAAGTTACATAACTTCTTTAAAGAACAACAACTATTCACAAAACACCATCAAAACCTATTCATCAATAATACATAAATTTACTACTTATCTAAAAAATCAAATAGCTATTTATAATGAAAAAGAGTTCATAAAATACTTCAATAGCTATATACTCTATTTAAAACAAGTGAAAAATGTTAGTCAAAATTACATTTACCTGGTTACGGTAGTTGTCAAGAAGTTTCTTGAGTTTAACAATATTCATTTCTTAGATTCAATTACAACACCAAAAAAGAATTAAATCACCACCTAATTTTTTAACACAAAAAGAAGTAAAACAACTTCTGGACAGCATTACATGGGATGAAAATTCAGATAGTGATTTTCGCATCATTACCAAACTACGGGACAAACTGATAGTGACCCTATTATATTCATCCGGACTGCGTGTTTCTGAACTTATAAACTTAACTGTAGACAATGTAAATTTTGAAGGAAAACAGTTATCCATTGTAGGCAAAAAAAACAACAGCAGAGTTATTTTACTTGATGAATCAACCAAACAGTTAATACAAAAATATTTGGAAAAAAGAACACAGAAAAGCAATTATCTGGTAGTTAACAAAAGCGGAAATCCATTAACTCCACGATATGTTCAGCTAATGATAAAAAAAAATACGGAAATGAAAGCGGCATCGAAAAGAAAATAACACCTCACATTTTACGCCATTCCTATGCAACACATCTATTTGAACAGGGAGTGAATATCAAGATAATTCAGCAACTGCTTGGACACAGCAATTTGTCCACAACCCAAATTTACAGTCAGGACGCCAATAATTAACTCTTTTTTTGCAATGTGCTTGTACAAAAAATTAAATAGTAAAAATGATAAACATATTAAAGTATGATGATTTAAAAATCAAGGAGGAATACTATGAATATGAATAATTATTATACTACTTTTAAAAAAACATATTCCAAGGAATACGCGAATCTAGCACTGTCTCTAAAATATTAATGTCATTTTTAATGGCTTGTTTTACAGGTTTAATGGCTCAAATTATCATTCCACTCCCATGGACTCCTGTGCCAATAACTGCACAAACATTTGCAGTGTTATGCTCCGGATTAATACTCGGTAAAAGATACGGCTGTTTAAGTCAAATTTTATATGTTGCTCTTGGTGCAACTTGCGTACCATGGTTTGCTTTAGTATGAGTGGTGGAATAGATGTTCTTCTTGGATCCAATTGCGGATACTTTATAGGATTTATTCTTGCATCCTACTTTATCGGTACTATAACTGACAAATATGCAGATGCACGTAACTTCACTAAAATGGCAGCAGTTATTGGAGTAGCTAACTTTGCAATAATTTACATTCCAGGACTTGCCGGATTAGCTTTATGGGCTTACATGAGCCAAGGTGCAATGCTTTCAATCTCTGAATTATTAATTATGGGATTCATTCCATTTATTGTTGGAGATATTGTAAAAATATTAGGTGCAGCATCTGTTTCTAAAGTATTTTTACCAAAAGAATAAATAAGGTTTTTTAACCTTTTCTTTTTTTATTTACTGATATTATGAAAATTAAATTAAGAGGACATCACTTGTTATGTCTTCAGGGATTTCAGGGTTATGGATACAACGACAGTTTTGTTAAAAATATGACATATATAAATAACCTGAGAAAATCTGAAAATACAACTATTACCATTACAAATAAAGCTGATGATATCTGCAGATGCTGTCCAAATTTAAAAAATGACCTTTGCGGAAATGAAAAACAGAATGCAGAAATCATAAAGATGGATAATGAAATCCTATCCAAAATAGATAATAGTAAAGAATATGATGCATTAAAGCTATTTAATGAAACTAAACATATTTTTAACAGCAAAAATAGTGTCAAAGATGTATGTGAAGACTGTTGTTGGCATGAAGAATGTCTATTTTATAAAAATTTAAAATAAACCGATATATTTATATACTACTTATCAAATAAATATAGAATGTTGTACTACTGGTACAAACAAAATTATAGTCCCGTAGGGTAGTGGTAATCCTTCTAGGCTTTGGACCCGGAGACGGCGGTTCGACTCCGCTCGGGACTATTTTTAAAAAAAACTTTTTTTGCTTGATATTTTATGGAAAAATTACTTCTTATTGGAATAAATACTGAAGTATGATTGAAAGCGGACTAAAACTAAATTATACTATTTATTCAACAGCTATTTTTCAACATCCGATGTTCCGTCAATTGAAAACCAGAAAATAATATTGGATGAAAGTATTAATCCTGACTGCGGCGTTTTCGAAGATAAATTCAGCAGCGAAAATATTTTAAATGTTTCCAAAGACTATCTTGATGAGGTAGATTATATTATTCCGATTTCAGGAATTTCACCAAATGATTTTGAAAAAAACATCAAAAAAGATTCTGGGAAATAAAGACATCAGCAAAGTTGAAGACAAATACCGATTTTATAAAGAAATCCGAAACGAATTTTTAACTCCTGAAACTTTTTATGTGAATGATGTAGATGAAGCTGTTGAAATTCAAAAAAATAATCCTGAAGTTCAATATATTGCAAAACCACTTAAAGGATCAGGAGGATATAACACAAACTTATTAAATAATCAATCACAACTTCAATTAAACTGTGATGAAAAACTGATTGTTCAGGAATATATTGAAGGTATAAATTTAAGTTCTTCAGTATTGGCCAGTGAAAATGAAGCTGAAAACATTGTAAATTCAAGACTGCTAACCCAGCATGACTTTGAAAAAAAAACAGCCCGTTCAAATATGTTGGAAATATTCTTCCCTTAACCGAAAAATCAATATTGGCACCTGTAAAAAATACTGATGCAATAAACAGAGAAATGGCAGATACTTCTGAAAAACTAATCCGAAAATTTGAATTAATCGGATCAAATGGTGTAGATTTTATTTTAAATAAAAACGGATTATATGTAATTGAAATAAATCCCAGAATTCAGGGAACATTTGAATGTGTCCAGCAAGCTTTAGGAATCAATATGCTTGAAGCACATATCAAAGCCTGTCAAAATGAAATAATAGCTATTGACAAAGCGAAATATTACAGCTATAAAAAATAATATACTCCCCCAAAACAGTAAAGTATGAAAAAATAGATTTAAACAACATTTATGATATGCCTCATCTCGGATCAATTACACAAAAAGATGAGCCGTTACTTACAATAATAGATAAAGATAAAGATTTTGATAAGTTATATGAAAAAGTAGAATTATCATAGCCAAACTGTAAATAAGCTAACTAATAACTCCCAATAAGTATAAAATAAATATAATTGTACCTATAGTTATCATAAACGTTACTATTATCATAGATCTAGTTAACCAGATAAATAATTTCGCCTTATTGTCAGGGTCCTTTAAAAATTGGTCTATAGGGTTACGTTGCATAAATACACCTCTTTCTAGAATTTTCCAGTAATTAAAAATTTTTACAATAACTAATAAAAATAACTTTTTTAAATAAATAAAGCCTAACAAAGCTTAAAATTTAAAATAAATAATAAAAATAGATAGAAAATGAAGAAGTTAAGTAAAACTTAAGCTTCTACTTCAGCAGCTTCTTCTTCAATAGCTGCTTCTTTAGCCTCATTATCTTTCTTCTCGATAGTGGACCTGATCATTTTCAATCTAACAAAGTTTTCCCTTTCCATTTCCTGGAGTCTCATATCAATATATTTTTCAGTGTTTTCGAATCTTGGAATCATAATATGCTCTAACGCATTTACCCTACGTTTAGTAGCCTCAATTTCTTCAGCAAGTAAGAAAATAGTTTTTTCCACTTCACCAAGTTCAATTAAGAATTTAATAGATTCTTCAAATTTCTTAGCAGCTTCATCTAATTGTATAGTGGTGTCAGAAAAGCTGTAACCTCTGTCAATAATGGATCTTTCTTCCATTTTAACATTGGTTACAGGAACTGATACACCCATAACACTTCTAGATTTAATATCTACATCGATAGATTCTTTAACTGATAAAGATGCTTTCCTAACAGCTAAGTCACCCATAGCTATTTGAGCTTCAAGTAAAGCTTCATTAGCTTCTTTTTAAGCTTCTTTCAGCAGCTTCACGAACACCTTTGACACGATCCAAAATATCAAAAAACTCTTTGATTAAAGCATCCCTTTTCTCTTTGAGTAAACCATGCCCTTTTACAGCGAGTTTAGTTCTATTTTTAAGAGATAATAATTCCATCCTTGTTGGATTTATTCCATCTATAATATCTTGTGCCATTTAATCACCCGTTATATGAATGAGCTTATTCTTTTGGAAGGTATTGTTCAATAAATTCTTCTTTAACACGTTTAAGTTCAGATTTAGGTAAGATTTTAAGTAAGTCCCAACCAAGATCTAAGGTTTCAATGATAGACCTATCTTCGTCTTTACTTTGAGTAATGAATTTACCTTCGAATTCTTCAGCAAATTCTAAGAATTTTTGATCCCTTTCGGTAAGAGCTTCTTCCCCTACAACAGCAACTAAGTCTCTTAATTCACGACCACCTGCATATGCAGAGTAAAGTTGGTCAGATACACCACTGTGATCATCACGAGTTTTGTCTCCACCGATACCACCACTCATCAAACGAGAAAGTGATGGAAGTACATCTACAGGAGGATAAATACCTTTCCTGTTGAGTTCTCTGCTTAATACAATTTGTCCTTCAGTAATATAACCAGTTAAATCTGGAATTGGGTGAGTAATATCGTCTTGAGGCATAACTAAGATAGGCATTTGAGTAATAGAACCTTCTTTACCATCAATACGTCCTGCTCTTTCATATATGTTAGCTAAATCAGTATACATGTATCCAGGATATCCTCTTCTTCCAGGTACTTCATCCCCCAGCTGCGGAAATTTCCCTTAATGCTTCACAGTAGTTGGTCATATCAGTTAAAATTACCAATACTTGCATACCTAAAGTAAATGCGAAATATTCTGCAGTAGTTAAAGCCATTTTAGGAGTTAAGATTCTTTTCAATAGCTGGGTCATCAGCTAAGTTCATGAATACAGTTACTTTTTCAAGAGCTCCAGTACGTTCGAAATCTCTCATAAAGAAGTTAGCTTCTTCGTGAGTAATACCCATAGCAGCGAATATTACTGCAAACTCTGCATCGTCCCCAAGCACTTTAGCTTGTCTTGCGATTTGAGCTGCTAATTCGTTGTGAGGTAAACCAGAACCTGAGAAAATAGGAAGTTTTTGACCTCTTACTAAAGTGTTCATACCGTCAATGGTAGAGATACCAGTTTGAATAAATTCTTCAGGGAATTCACGAGAAGCTGGGTTCATTGGACTTCCATTAATATCTAATTCTTCATCAGGAATTATTTCTGGTCCGCCGTCAATAGGTTTACCGATACCATTGAACATACGACCCATCATATCTCTAGATACACCAATTTTAGCAGTTTGACCGGTGAATCTAGCTTTAGTATTTTTAGTGTTTAAGTCAGTTGTTCCTTCGAACACTTGAATAACTGCAACATCGTCAGTTACTTCAAGAACTTGTCCACTTCTTTTTTCACCATTAGGTGTTTCGATATCTACAATTTCGTTGTAACCTACGCCTTCTACACCTTCAACAACCATTAAAGGACCGGAGACTTCGGAGATTGTAGTATATTCTCTTGTTTTAATATTTGTGTTCATATTTAAGCCTCACTGCATTGTTTAGTAATAGCTGCTTGAATTTCTTCACATTTAGCTGCAAATTCGTCTTGTGGAATGTATTTCATTTTACCAATTTCTTCTTTAACAGGTAATGCTACTATGTTTTGAATAGGAACTCCCCTGCCAACAGCTGCAAGAGCTTCTTTATGGAATAATAAAATAGTTTTTAACATATTGTATTGTTTGACAGGTGGACAATATGTATCAATGTCATCAAATGCATTTTGTTGTAAGAAATCTTCTCTTAACATACGAGTAGTTTCTAAAGTAGCTTGGTCAGCTTCAGGTAATGCATCAGGACCAACTAATTGTACAATTTCTTGAAGTTCTGCTTCTTTTTTGTAATAAAATCATAGCTTGATCACGAGTTTTCTCCAATCAGCAGCTACATTTTCAGCCCACCAGCCTTCAATACTGTCTACATATAAGGAATAACTTTGTAACCAGTCAATTGAAGGGAAGTGACGTTTATCTGCAAGAGATGCATCTAAAGCCCAAAATACTTTACAGATACGTAAAGTGTTCTGAGTAACAGGTTCAGATAAGTCCCCACCAGGAGGTGATACAGCACCAACAACAGTAATGGAAGCTACATCAGAAGTAGTACCAATAGTGTTTACTCTTCCTGCTCTTTCATAGAATTGAGCAAGTCTGGATGCTAAGTATGCAGGGTAACCTTCTTCCCCAGGCATTTCTTCAAGTCTTCCGGAAATCTCCCTCATAGCTTCAGCCCATCTTGAGGTTGAATCAGCCATAAGTGCTACATCGTAACCTTGGTCACGGTAATATTCAGCAATAGTAATACCTGTGTATACACATGCTTCACGAGCTGCTACCGGCATGTTTGAAGTGTTTGCAATAAGAACAGTTCTGTCCATTAATGGGTTTCCAGTTTTAGGGTCATCAAGGTATGGGAATTCAGTAAGTACTTCAGTCATTTCATTTCCACGTTCACCACAACCTATATAAACAACTATTTCTGCGTCTGCCCATTTAGCTAATTGCTGTTGGGTAACAGTTTTACCTGATCCGAAAGGACCTGGAATAGCTGCTGCTCCACCTTTAGCTACTGAAAAGAAAGTATCTTGTGCTCTTTGACCAGTTACAAGAGGTACATCAGGGTCCAATTTATCTACATATGGACGTCCTTTCCTTACAGGCCATTTTTGAAGCATTTGGATTTTTTCGTCACCTTTATCAGTTGCAACTTCAGCAATGTCTTCTAATACTGTGTATTCACCTTCAGAAGCAATGCTTGTTAATTCACCTTCAATCATTGGAGGAACTAATATTTTTTGTAAAACTGCAGAAGTTTCTTGTACTTCACCAAGAACATCTCCACCTTTAACTTTGTCTCCAACTTTAGCTACTGGTTTGAATGTCCATTTTTTCTCTTTACTGATAGATTCTGCATCTACCCCCAGCAATGAAATCACCAGATTCTTCTCTGATGAGTTCTAAAGGCCTTTGAATACCATCAAAAATGGAACCCATTACACCAGGACCAAGTTCTACAGACAATGGACCTCCAGTACTTTCAACTACTTCACCTGGTTGAATACCAGCTGTTTCTTCATATACTTGAATGGTAGCGGTGTCACCTTCAAGCTCAATAATTTCCCCAATGAGCTTTTTTGTTCACCTACTCTAACCATTTCATACATCTGAGCTCCTCTCATACCATCCGCGATAATAACAGGCCCAGCAATTTTAATAATTTTTCCTTCGATAATCATTTAACCATCTCTACCCCAATAACTCTTTTGATGAGATCTGCCATTTGATCAGATGATCCTTCAGAGGACCCGTCTTTATCAGGTATCTCAATTATCATTGGTAATACACTAGAACCAATTTTCCTATTAATATGATTTCTAATTTCGTTAGCTAATACTTGAGTAATAATTATAATTGAAATTTCTTCATCTAAAATTTTATCAAAAGCTGCGACAGCTTCTTCAGCAGAATTAGCTACTTCTGCTCTTTTAACTCCACCAAGTCTAAAACCTGATACAACATCAATATCTCCAATAATTGCTACAGAACTCATATTAACATCTCCATAATTTTAGAGTTAGGGAATCCAGCTTCTCTTTTTTGCTCTTGCAATAATTTTTAAATTTTTAATTTCAGTTTTTTTTTGACTTACATAACCAATAATTGGACCAATTCCTAATGGTTTTTTCATAGATAAAGATTTTGCACTTTTTGACAAGTAAGCATCTAAAGCTTTTTCAAATACTGCAATGGAAGCATTTTCATTATATTTAGCCATAGCATCAGTTAATACATCAGAGTATTTTGTGCCTTCTAAACCGGATATTACATTTGTAACATCAGGAGATTCCATTAAATCTTTAAGTTTCCATTCACGTAATTGGTAACCGTCTTCTAATATATAAGGAGCAATATCATCATAAGACAAATTGTCTTTTTTTGCCCTTATAATCAATTTAAGATTAGCTATATCTACTTGAGTTCCAACATATGAGAATAAAATTTGTTTATTTTCATCAGCAGGAACATTGGAAGAACGTAATAAACTTTCTAAATAATATTTATCTAAAGCAGATTCTAATGCAAGAACCATACCACTATTTTCGTATTTTGGAAGAGCATCTTCTAATACAGCAGCATATTCTGTGCCGTCTAAACTTGTAACTACATCAGTTACTCCGTCAGCATCAATTAAAGAACGTAAATCTTCATATAAAACTCCACGTGGAATTAATAAATCTTCAGTTTCTTCTTCAGTAAGGCCAACTTCTTTAGCAGTTAAAAGACTTTTAATGTTATTAATATCAGTTTTTTAGACATTACAACAAAAGAACTTCTAATTTCCTTTGGAGCAATTCTTGCTACAAATTCATAAGTATCAGCACATTGAATATCTAATGCTTTATCAACAGGATATTCTTCTAATACGTCAGCATAATCAGGAACACCTTTAAGATAATTTTCAAATTCGTGAACATTGTTTGTTTCAACAATTTCAGATAATTGTTTTTCATCAAATAATCTTCCTTTTCTTGCACGTACGCTTGCACTAGGAGTAAGATATGGATAAATATCCAAAATTGGTCTAGATGTAATGATTACGACTATTGCACCTATAACGATAACAGCAATTACACATAAAACTAAGAAAGTTTCATTTGTAAGACCTGCTGAACTAATAAGTGTTGCAATTTCATCAGCCATAATTTATCCTCCTAATTTTTAAATAAAACATTAGCAACTTCACTACGTAATAATCCTTTAAATCTATCTAGTCTAGATTCGATAGTGTTATTTACTTCAATGTCACCATTTCTAGTTTTGAGTATAGCTCCACCAATAGCATCAATAGGTTGACCTAATACTAAGGTTGTGCTTACACCAGTTTTAGTTGCAAGGTCTGCAGATAATTTTTTCAAATGACCTTCAACTTTCGCAACATCAGATTCTTTAACTTGAACGATTAAATCTCCACCACCAAGTTCTTCAGTAGCTTCTTCAATCATTTTTATTAAGGATTCTGAATATTCTGCATCATCACTTTAGAAGCTTTAGCTTTTAAATCTTCAGTAGCTTTAGCAAAAGCTGCTTCAATGACTTCTTCTTTAGCTCCTAATTCTGCTCTACGAGCATTCATCTTAGCTTCGGAAATAATTTGCTGATATTTCATATCAGATTGTTTTTTACCATTATCTAAAATTTTATTCTTTTCTGCTTCAGCAGTTTTTTCAGCATCACTATTAATAGTTGCTATTTCTGCTTGTGCATCTTGAATAATTTTATCAGCTTTCTCCTGGGCTTCAGACTTAATGCTTTCAACAATTTTATTTGTGCCTGAGCTCATACAGATTGCCTCCTTAACCTAATATTCCACCGAATACCATAAGTAAGATTGCAATCAAGAATCCATAAATAGCCTGAGTCTCTGGCAATGCAGAGAAAATAATACCTCTAGCAAACATGTCATTATCTTCAACAATAGCACCTACAGATGAAGATGCTGCGATACCTTGTCCCATACCGGAACCTAAACCTGCGAAACCAATAGCTGCACCTACACCGATAGCTACAACACCTGCTTCAGTAGATAAACCTTCTCCGCCACCTAATAATCCAGAGAATACTAATAATAAGATTGCAATCAAGAATCCATAAATAGCCTGAGTCTCTGGCAATGCAGAGAAAATAATACCTCATAGCAAACATGTCGTTATCTTCTGCAACTGCACCTACAGATCCAGCTGCTGCCATACCTTGCCCTAAACCGGAACCTAATCCAGCGAAACCAATTGCTACTCCAGCACCAATAGCTGCTAAAGCAGTACCTAAAGCAATATCCACCATATTTAATTCACCTTTGAATAATAATTAATTTTGATATATTTAAATAAAAAATTTTAATTTTTAAGTTTTGTAAAAGTTCTGTTTGCTTTGAAAGCTTGGAACTTGTTTTTACCTTCCATATAGAACTGTGAAAAGAACTCTACGTAATGAAGACGTAAAGAGTTAATAAATGCACCTAAAATTTGGAACAAGAAGTTTGCAATATGTCCGAATATAAATATGAAAATTGCAAGAACAATACCAATAACTGGGATCATATCATTACATAAGTTAGTTAAGATATTTACAGTCATAGCAATACCTCCTGTAGCTAAACATAATGCTAAAAGACGAGCATAAGACAAGACATCTCCCATAAATCCGAAAACATCCATAACTCCATAAGCTCCATTAGCGTATATTAACATAGCAAGACATGCAATTATTAAAACTGCTCCAATTCCGTATCCGATCATACCTATTGCAGGCATCATAAATCCTAATACTAAAAATATAATACCGGCTTCTAAAACAAACCAGCAAAGCTGAGATCCAATAGCTTCTTTTATTTCTCCGTATCTGAAATTATTGATAGCTCCAATAATAAAACCAATATTAGTATAAATTATACCAATAGCTATTGCTATTATTAAAATAGTATCTGGATGTACAAAAGCTTCAACAGCAGGCACAACAGTAGGCAACTTATAATTCAACATTCTTTCTGTGAAATCTCCTAACAAACCATTAGTGAGAAGACCCAATATAATTGCCCAAATACCACATGCTGTAAGAATATAACCGAATGATTTCATTGTATCATTGAGTTTACCCATACCCCTTACTAAAACAACACCTATGATAGCTACAATAGCACCATAAAATGCATCAGTTAAACAGTACCCAAATAAGAACGGGAACACAACTGCTACAAAGAATGTTGGATCTATAGCATTATATCTTACTGGAGAATACATATCCACAAGAACCTCATAAGGTTTTACATAACCTTTATTAGTTTGTAAAATAGGTACATCTTCATCATCAGTACCTTCTACATCAATTAATTCAAAGGTACAATGTCCATCAGAACTTTTTTCTACTAATTGCTCAACTTTATCAGTATCTTTAACAGGTACCCATGCTTCTAACATATAGGTATCTTTTGTTTGAACAAAAGCAGCAAGTATTTCATTCTTTTTTTTTCATTTTCTAATTCTTCTTTAAGAGATAAAATATCGTCATCCCATCTTTCAGCAATAGCTTTTAAATCACTTTTAGCTGAATTACGTTCAGATTCTATGGTTACTAATCTAGAATCAGCACTTGAGATAATTTGCTGTGGAGTTCCCTTAACATTGGAAACTTCAACTCTCTCAAAGTCAAATTTACGAAGTGTTGAATAAACATCTTCGCCGAATTCTTTTAAAGTCACTACGATAATATTTGCAGTTTCTTTATCATCATTAGGGACTATAAAAACATCTAATTCATCAGTCAATTTACTTAAGTTACTTTCAATTTCTGAAGCAGACTCAGCATTAATCCTACCAACAGTTATGGAAGTGTACTTAGAATCTTTTAAAAGAGCCAAGTCCATGTCTAAATTATATAAACGCTTAGCTAAACTTTTATTAGAAGTCAATACACTTGTTTCAGAGTCGAGTGCGGAAAATTTACCTTCAATAACTTTTGTTTCACTTTCAACTTGAGCCAAAAGGTCTTCTGCTTTATTTATTAAAGCTTCAGTATCTAAATCCCCAACTTCTTTTTGAATAGGCATTTCTGGACTAATAAAAGACTTTATTGTGTCTTTGATCCCATGGCCTTCGGATAAAGAATTTCCTAATAGTTCAGAAATAGCACTTGTTTTCATTAAAAGTGAAGATAACTTACCAGTGAAAGCAGATGCTTTTGAAGGAGTTACTAACTCCGCTAATTCAGGATCTTGCTGAATACTATCAGAAATCTCATTGATTTGTACTAATCCTTGTTCGTGGAGTGCACTAACAGTAGGGGATATGTACTCATCAAGAGTAACGATTCTAATTTTACGCATTCTAGCTGTCTTGAACATTAATCTCACACTATAAAACATTTTTGACAATAATAGAAGCAGCATCATCTACATTTGCCATAGCTTTTTCTTTTAAGGAAGCTACATTAACTTCTCCATCTTTAGCAATAGATTGTGCTTCTTTTTTAGCTTTGTCTTCTGCATCAAAAACAGTATTTTTAGCTTCTTCTTCTGCTGCTTTTTTTGCCTCATTTATAATATTTTCAGCATTTATTTTTGATTCATTTATCATGTCCACAGATTTGGACTCTGAATCAAGAATAAGTTGTTCAGCATCAGATTCAGCTTTTTTTTATCATTGCGATAGCTTCTGATATCTCTGCCATAATTAATCACCATGGTATATTAATCTTTATTGGGAAGCATATATATCTTTTACGATTTATATTTAACATGACCTAATTCACTGATTTAAGGAAAAATAAAAGAATAATCGAAAAATTAAGACAATAAACAACATAAAGACATTGAAAATTACAATTTGTTCAGAAAATTTTAAATAAATATAGCATATATTGAGCAATGTTTAATTTTAAAAGTAAAATTTTATACAGTCAGATAACGGTGCCATGAACATGTGAAATGTTAAAAAAAAAGAGGAGTTACCTATAAAAATATTTTAAAATACTCATAGGTAATTTTTGCAGATATGCCAATACAGCTATTACAACAATAGCAAGGCCAATAATACCTAACAAATAGTTATACGGAGTAGCAAGTAAAGTATAACCACTTATTCCAATAATAATTCCTTCAAAAAAGAAAACTGCCTTAGCCCATTGCGGTTTAGCAACAATAACAATATAAGCAATTCCAATTAAAACTAAAATAATTGCACTAGCTATACTGTCATTAGTTATTGTCTGAGTAAATAAAGGACGAACTCCTAAAAATATTACCAGAACAGCTAACAGAATTCCCAATAATTTAATATTCTTAACTTTAATCATGATTATTTCTTTTTAAACTTTATAATATTTATATTATAATAAAATATAATAGTAGATAAAGGTGATGAAAATGGACAGAAGCGTATGGACTATTAACAACAAACATTTTACATTAATCCTAGATGCAAAAACAGAAAGCGGAAAAGTTAGTGACAGAAAATTCAGTCCAGGAGAAGACATCTGGACTAATGAAATACCTCAGCTTAAATTTGAAGATGAAAATACCCAAAAGGAATATGATAATTTCATATCAGATTTGCTGATGTTATTGTCAGAACCTAATGTTGATCAGGTCTTTATTGATGCTAAAATAGGTGAAGAATCAGAATATGATACTTCAGCCACTTATGAACCAGTAATAATAAGAAAAATAGAAGATTATGAAGTAGAAAAAATTATAAGTTAATCTTAAAACATGGCATTAGCTTTTTTCCAATACTTCATCTAGTATTAAATTCCAAAGCATCTCCAGATTCGGCTTTGGTTTCGGTTGTTATTAAAACATTCGGACTTGTCCAAAGTAAAGAATATGCCAGATATGCAACATTAGCTATAAGCATAGGCATAAACAGGAATAATCCAATGAATAAAAAGAACATATGTGCTGCATAATTTCCATACCTTTTCTTTTTCATTAAAATATAATGATTTTCCTGCTGAGTAATTTTAAATTTCTCTTGAGCCAATTCCTCAGAAATATTATTCATTTCCTTGGAATTATCTGCTTTTAATATAAACAATTTCATTATAATCTAAATATATTCAACAAATTCATCAATTTCTTTTCTTGGAGTGTCTCTTGGTTCTGCATTTCCATATCCCAAAGGAGTAAACAATACAGGAACTTCATTATCATTTAAATTTAAAAATTCTCTGGCCTTATCAGCTTTAAATGCTGCAATGTAACAGGTTCCAAGTCCAACATTAGTAGCTGCCAAAATAATATGGTCCATTACAATAGTTGCATCAATATCAGCTATATTCTTTCCGTCCCAAGGTCTTGTCCATGCTTCATCAACATTAGCTACAACACATAATACATAAGGAGCTTCCACAAACCATTTAGCTCCATAAATTTCAGACAAAGATTCTTTTTTTTTTTTAGTGTCAATTACAAACACTTTAAAAGGCTGGTTATTCACTCCTGTCGGAGCTATTGTAGCTGCTTTCAATACATATTCAAGTTTTTCATCTTCAACTTCCTTGTCCAAATATCCTCTTACACTATACCTTTTATTAATTACATCATCAAAATCCATATTATCTACCTTCCAGGACCGTCATAAACAATGTCGTCAATGTCACAAAAACGTCTAAATTCATCTTCATCAATAGTTTCTTCATGAATATGAGCAATAATGCCCGGAACACGGCCAATAATAAATACCCCCAATCCTAATTTTGGGTCAAAACCTAAATCAGACAAAATTGCTGCATTTGCCCCGTCAACATTTAAACGAATGTTTTTCTTTTGATAAAGCAAATCTTCAATGGCCAATGCCAATTTAGTATGGGGACCAACACATCCTTCTTTTTATAACAAGTTCCATTAATTTATCTGCTCTTGGATCAGCATTATGATATCTGTGTCCAAAACCAGGAATTTTAGTATTTTTAGAGACAATATATTCATTGTATAAATCAATAGCCAAACCAGCTATCTGTTTATTGTCAATATCTGCATCTCCGGTTAACATTAAAGAGTCAATCTTGGACTGGTATAACTCCATGGTTTTTTCAATAGCTCCTGCATGTTTATGTCCAAATGACAATAGTGCACCAGCTACAGCAGCATTTAACGGAGAACCTGAAGAGGCAACAAGTCTTGCTGTTTGTGTACTTGGAGGAGTGGCTCCGTGATCACAAAAAAAGAAACTAAAACATGATTAAATAATTTTCCCTCTTTTATTGAAGGCAATCTCCCTTTCAGAAGAAGAAAAACCATATCACTATATCTAATTTTTTCAATTAAATCTCTTTGATTGTATCCCCTAGTAACAATTTTATCAGGTTCCACTTTAGAAATAGCTGTTCTTAGTGAATGCTCGTTAATTTTAAAATTATTTTCCGACATTGTTTTAATTTCCTCAATTTAATAATTAAAATATAATTATAATCCATTATAAATGTAATGTTGCAACTCTCGGTTCTACAAAACAGGAAGGTCTGACTGAAACAATTCTAACACCGCTTGCCCTTTGATTACCTACATTAACAAATGAACCTAAAACTGTTGTTTTTCCACCAAAACCCAATGGTCCGATATTTGTTTCGTTTAATTTCTGAGTTACATAATTTTCCAAATCGCTTTGGGAATCTAAATTTCCATAAACAATTGATTTTAACAGTAAGGATGATGCCTCATAATGTGTACGGCCAATACCGACAGCAGGAACAGAAGGAGTGCATCCCAACATTTTCAGTGATTCGCTTAACCAGCCGATAGCTGTACCCATTACATTTTCAATTGATCTTTTATGATATACCCTATATGTCTTTGCCCTTATTTCAGGACCTCCCCCTTCCAGTATAAAATGGATGTTTAAAGTGTCCGGAGAAATATTTCTTTTATATGTTGAATCCTCACTGAAAGAATCTATTAAAAAGGATGCTGCTTTCATCTGCCCAGGACGGTTATACAATCCTTTTGATTGTTCAATTCGCTCAACATCATTACCTTTAACAGCCATAGGGCGGGCAGGCAAATTATTTAATCCTCTTTCAATTCCCTCATTAATCTGAGCTATTAACTCTCCGGTGATTTCTCTTTTTTCACCTATTTCAATGATTACATGAGGAATTCCTGTATCATCACATAAAGGGAATTTGGTCTTACTGGCTACTTTATAATTTTCTAAAATTTGATTTAAAGCCCACAAAGCATTTTCATTATCTTCAACAGAAATGGCTTTTTTTTAATGCATTGAATTTATCTTCAGAGAGATTTGTACTGGCTTTAATTATTGCATTTGAAACATCTTCTATGATATCCATATAATCACTCAGGAATAGATAAATCATTAGATCCTTTAGGAGAAGATATTGCATCACTATAATATTGGTCAATCATTCTTTTAACCAGTTTAACCTGTTTAATACGGGCAATTGCTTCTTTTTCAGAAGTATCCCAATTATGAGACTGTGCTACTGAACCTCCTGTTTTTAAATATACTGGAGAAGCTACTTTAATAATCTTCGGAACTTCATAATGTCTGATAAATCCGCCAGTTGATTTCGGATTTTCAGTATGCAAATCTAAAGGTATATACACTGCTTTACGAATAGCTGCAATCATAGGAATTTGCAAATCTCTAACTGGATTGAAAGAATTAAGACCGTTTTCTTCAAGTAATTTTGCAGATGCGGGATTTCCATGTCCAGTATGTGCAGACATTTTGAAATGAAGTGATTTCGGAAGTTCACCTGCTTTTCTCATCTGGTTTAAAGTCCAAAGTAAACCCTCATCATATAATAATATTCCACGAACTCCCAAATCAGCAGCTCTTTTAACGTCTTCAATTGCATAAACTAAATTGTCATATCCTCTTAAGCGATATCCTATCCTGCTTCCTTCCTTAGTATGGACAGTTGCACTGGTATCATAGGTAGCTCTTGGACCTACAGATAAAAAAAAGTTCACATTCATATTTTTTAGCCAGGTCAACCATTTCTGTAATTTCTTCATCAGTAAGCAGCATTATTCCTTTGGTTTGAGTAATACGATGAATAGTTATTTCATTTTTAGAAGCTTCCTTAAGTAAGGTATCCATTATTTTTGGAGATTGTATTCCTGGAACCTCAAAACGATACTGTCCTCCATCATTAAAACGTTTAAATGATTCAAAATCGCCATAAGCCCTTTTAATTCCAAGCTGTTCCAAGAATTCTTCAGTTTTTTTCATAGTATCTACTCATTTAATGTTTCCATAAGTTGTTTTATAGAATAATCTTCAATATTATCAACAACAAGCAATTTATTTAAATCAAAATCAGGATTCAAACTTTTGAATTTGTCAATTAAATCTTTTAATTGATATGGATTTTCAAAATCACCTTTTGGCAATAATGTAATATTTTGGAAAATTCCCCTCTGAAAGATTCATCCAACTTAATAATAACATTTGATGGTCTTTTATTTGGATATAGCTCATCCAATCCACTATCAGAAACAATGATTATTTTACTGGCCAGATTCTTAATACTGTTAACTTTATCAACTGTTGAATAGCTATCAAGCAGGCCAAATTCAATTAACTGATTTAAATCATCCAAATCAATTTCACCACAAACAAGCATAATGGCCACTGCATAAGGCAAACTCTGTTTTAATTCTTCGACATTTTTCGGATTATAATTATCATGTTTAGCAGCTACATCATATGTTTTGATAATCACATTTCCAATATGCTCATACTCTTCACCTATACTTGCCTTTAGTTTTAAAACAGTATCTATTGAAGAGTGCAAATGTCTGCAAAACGGATATTTTTTAAAGTAAATGTCCCTGACCCTAACTTTACCCATATTTTTTAGAGCAACATCTAAAGAAAAATCACTATCTGACAAAACCATTGTTTTTAAAAAACCTTCATCCCCATCAAAAATTGTTCCGGCACCAGTGAATCCGTTTAAAGCCAAAAATGCAGATATTAATCCATTATAAACAGCTTTTCCAACATGAAGAACTTTGCCCATACTCCCATTATGGTCAGACTCTAAAAGACCTGCAGCCTGAGTTCCACACAAACCTAAAGCATTTAATGTTTGGTTTTCATCAAGATTAAGCAATTTAGAAGCAACAGCACCTGCAACAAATGTTCCGACAGTTCCTGTTGTATGAAATCCATTGTTTCTATGTTGAGGATTGACAATTTGGCCCAGCATTATTCCGACTTCATAACCTGCAATAACCGCTTCTAAAAAAAAAGATTTGCCGTCCAAATCATAAGCTTCACTAATAGCCAAGGCAGTTGGGAAAATAACTGCACCCAAATGAATTTGTGCGCCTCTATGACCATCATCCAATTCCAAAACATGAGCTGAAATACCATTTAAAAAACCTGCATTCAGCAGATTTGTTTTAAAATTGGGCATACCAATAACAGAAGATTCCAGCTCAAACTCCATATTTCCAAAAAAAATAGTTCACTAATCGTATTGAAAGCTATTTAGAAGATTCTTCATTTACTCCCCTATATGTGACTCCAAAAAAATCAATAAATGCTGCTTTTACCACATTAAGGGTTTCTTTTGATGCCTGTTCATAACGATAGTTTGAAATAAATTTGGAAATATTTTGTAAAAACATAAAACACCTTAATAATTAAATTGTAAAAATAGTCTTAAATAGTTAACTTAAATGGTGTTAAAAATTAACACCAAGGTGTACCGCTTAGAACTAAAACTATGTGTGCAATTAATGCAGATCCAAGGTAAGTTCCAGTAATGATACAAATAGTTACTATCATACCTCTCCAACCCATAGCCTTGAACTGATCCCAGTTTTTACCAATACCAATACCAACATATGCCAAAAACACGGTTACAATAGACAATAACTCTACTTGTCCCACATATTTAACTACAAATGGAGAAGTCGGTACCATAGGTATGGAAACTGCAATACCAATAAGACTTATGTAAATAATTGAAGAGACATTAAATGGCAAATATCTCTCAAGCAATAAACCGGCCAAAGTTATAATAGATAAAATCAACATTCCAATAAGGGAATCAGATATCGGATGTTTATAACCTATCCAATTTCCGACAACTGTGATAACCGAAAATATAACCAATAATAAAATCCAATTAATTATACCATGTGTTGAAACTGTTTCTGAACCGTCAATTACATCAACCATTATTTTTCCTCCTCTAAATGAGAAACAGAAGTTTCTCTTCCAATTTTAGGTTCAAGCCAAGCATATAATTTTTGAGCTAATGGAATAGCTAAAAATATACAGAAATAAATTCCAACACAGAAGGAAATTAAATTACTGAATCCTGCAAATGCCTGAATATTTGTACTCATACTTGCCGGGAAAGCATTTAACAATGGAGCTAATGCGGCTGCATTCATACTTGCACTGCCTACCCCTGTTGCCATTGCAAATGCATATGGATGAAGTGGTAAAACTGATACACATAAACATGACAGAAAACTGATGTATAACGTTCCAATAACAGTTCCAATAATAAATACTGTTAAAACTCCCCTAGTTTCTGCAGAATCAAATCCAAATTTATCAATAACAACTGCCACATTGGTTTCACGACCAATAGAATTAGTCATACCAATAGTTTCTTTTTTAAATCCTAAAAGCAATGCCACAGGAAGTGCTAAAAAATACAGTTCCCAAATTACCAAACTCCTGTAAAACTAAAGCAGGACCAACATCAAGTAAAATATGGAATGACTGACCACTCAGCTACTGCTAATTTTGCAAGCAACGGCCCTATAAATAACAGCATTGCACTTTCTGCAATTTTAGATTGTTTTTTAGTAATCCATTTAACTGGTTTTAATAAGAACAAAGCCAAACCAATAACCATTGCATATAACAACGGCATAATTACAACACAAATGTCTTTTGTAAGATTAAATTCAACAGGCCCTATAAATTCGGAAATAATAACCAAAAAAGCACAGTAATATGTAATCTATAATCTTTCCATGGTGCTTTCTTTAAAATAGTTTTATCAGTCTTATCACGATATATGTGCTCAGTTCCCTTAACTTTTTCGTTTTTATCGCTAATCTGTGCCCACTCCAACCTAATTTTACAAATATTATATTAAAATACCTATTACTTAATACATAATTCGACCTATTATATAAATTAATACTATTCCAAGCTCAAAAATTCCTTTAATAGGAACAAAAACCCTTAAAAATTAAAATAAAATTCACAAAATAAGAACGATTAAATAAAGAATCAGAGCTGATAAAAATAAAAAATAAAAATATATGATGGTTAATTTCTATAAATCCATCCTACAAATAGGTTTTGACAAATGACGCCTAGCAGAAACTGGTGTTTCATAAAACTGACCATTTTTTAATTTTCTGAAAATTTTAATAGGAACTTTTTATTATCATTAATTTTATTTCCGCATTTTTTACATTTAAATCCCTTATTTTTTTCCAGCAGAAGTCATTCTTTTTCCACATTCACAAATAGGGTTTTTATATTCAACATCATTTAATTTAACAACTTGAAACTTTTCAATATTAAATGTATTTTGTTCTCCAATTCCCCGAAGAGTTTAATAATATCCCCCGGTCTTAAATCAGATACAAGTTTTCTAAAATTTTTTGTTGGTTCATATGCTCCGCATTCAATCTCACCAGAATCATCAAAGATGTAAAAAAACATATGGCCACCATCAATAATTGTTGGTTTTTTTTTACAGTTCCCACAACTTCATAGCATCCAAACTGTTTCATACTAGCTATATCCTTCGTTTTTGAATGTGCATATCAGTGTGTTGATTAGTCTTGAAAATACAATAATTTTCCACAGGTTCTTCAACCAGAACTATTTTTTTAGCTCTCTCAAGAGCCTCAACAGTGTTTGATCTGATACCATACAAAACAGGACATGGAGTTTTAGGTTCTATAGCTATATAATCTTCACTATAATCAACATTTTCAAAAGTTTCAGGATAAGTTTCCCTATCCATCAAATAAACGGAATCATAATCAATGTGTCTTTTAGTACCATAATTTTCAGGCACCCTATACGCCAACAGTTCATAAGTGAAATCCTCCAAAGGCAGCCCAATAGCTGCAATAGATCAATAATTCCTCTTCCTTTCTTAAACTTATGAAGTTCACAGCCGATAGAATTTCCAAATTCTTCAGCTTCCTTAATTGTGATAAATGAATAAATAGCCTTAAATGAATATTCAACCATTTCATCAGTTATTTCACCATCATAAAATACAACACCAGGATTTGTATTATCACAGTCAAACATAGCTAATTTTTCCACTTCATCCAAAACTATTTTCTTAGCTAAATCAGCTTTATCATCATTTAATATTTTAAAAGCAACACCGCCGTTTCCTCGTGTTTTGAATCTTGCAACTGGATTTAATCTAATTAAACGAGGATAACCAACCATTTCAATACCTACTTCCTTTAATTTATCAATAATATGGCAGGCCAAATAAGTAGTACACATACCATCTGGAGAGTCAGTATCATCAATCCCAATATGCAAATATTTAATTAAAATCACCTATTATTAATATTATAAAAAACTATAATATAAACATATATTTACATAGAGGGATTAAATTATGTTAAATCGAAGTAAAATGTTACAAGAAATAGATAATTTATTAACCTCTGAAGGTTATAAAACATCTAACATTTACGATCAAGGATCATTTGACCTTGTAGCACGTAAAAACTTATTAATTTTACTTTTAAAAACTTTTAAATATAGACAGTATTAATGAAGCCAATGCTCATGAAATGAAACAATTAGCTAATATATTCCTTGCTTCCCCGATTATAATTGGTGAAAAATCAAGAAACGGCATTCTGGAAGAAGGAGTAATCTATGAAAGATATGATATTCCTGCTATAAGTTTTGAAACCTTAAAAAATATGATACTTTACAAGGAATATCCTGAAATCCTTGCAGACAGAGGAGGATACTTTGTTAAAGTTGACGGTAATGTTATAAAGCAATACAGAGAAGAATATTCATTATCATTAAAAGATTTGGCTGATTTGGCTCATGTATCAAGAGCAACAATGTACAAATATGAAAATGAAATTGTCAGAGCCAATACAGAAACAGCTATGATTCTCGAAGAAATACTAAATACAAAAGTAACATTGGATATTGATTTATTAAAACCGACCATAAGCGAAGATATTGAATACAGTAATGTTGAAGGAGCAGATGATTTATCCAAACTTGGTTACGGTATTTTATCTACAAATAAAAGTCCTTTTGATGCTGTAGCAAAAATGAAAAGCTCAAAAGACAAATCATCATTATTAACTAATGTTGAGAAAAACAGAAGTGAAAAAACTTTAAAAAGAATGGCTATCCCATTAAAAGATTTGTCAATGATTACATCTTCGGAACCTGTTTTTATAATAAATAATGACAAAATAAAAGATTCGCTTGGAACCATTCCTGTGATTAAATCCTGGGAATTGAAAGAATTTGAAAATCCTTCTGAATTATTGAAAATTATTAGAGAAAGAAAAAGACAACTTGTGATAATATGGTAGAAAACTTAAAAATTGAAGGAATAAAAGACTATCCTATTAAATGGATTTGTAACTTTAGAGGGCAAAAAGCTATTGGAATTTGCGGATATTCTCAAAAAAAATAGCTATGTTTGCAGCAGATTCAAGAGTCTCAAAGATTCTTGAAGATATTGTAATCGGAACAAAAGAAGAACTTGAAGGCTACGGCTGCGAAGAAAAAGACAGATGCTGCAACTTTGAATGTGAATTTTGTGAAATTAATCCAAGACAATACCTGCAAATTACTGGCAAAAAAACCTTCAAATAAAAACATTAAAGAATTAGAGCAAGGTTTGGAAAGTTTAAACCTTGAAATCAAACAAAAAATCTAGTCCCATTTGACAACTATGAAATAGTAGATTTTAAGGAAGATTAAATATTTTTCAATATTGTAACATCTTCCACAACTTCTTTTTTTACTAGCTACACCAAAAGTCACCAAATCAACATAATCCAAAGTATTTAAAAAATCAAATGCTTCAGCAGGCTTTAAAATCCCTGCTGCCAAAATACGAGTCGCTATTATTTTTTTATCCAATTTTTCAATTTTAACTTTGAATTCCTGTCTTTCTTTTGGTAAAAATGAAGGAATATCCATCATATAAGCCAGTTTATTTATAGGAACCATATAATAATCAAACAAATCTAAAACAGGATTATCCATAAGCAAATCAGTAGTTTTATTTGGAAAAGCAGTTATTAATCTGGAGGCAGCAGATGTATCATTAATCTGAGACAAAATATTTGAAGTCAGATTCCAGTCATAACCGTCAACAATAAACTCGTCAACAAGCATTAAAGGACAATTATAATTATCAAATAATTCAATATCATCTTCCCAATCCACCTCTTTAGCTACATCATAATTGGGATTCATATAATCAACATCAGACTTTCCGACAGTAGCTACAACCTTCATGTCACAGCCCTCATCTAAAGCCATATCAAATCCTTTAATTAATGCATCATCATTAACTAAGTTAATAGCCCTAACTCCATGATTATAAGACTCAATGATAATATCAGCTATTGCATCAGGATTTCTATGCAAATCCAAATCATACAATCTGGATCTATGGCCAAAATAAGGTTCAGTTATAAAAGGAGCATTACCTAAAATCATTCTGGGAACTGATTTGTTTTTAAATTCAAAATCATCTTGAAAAATGAAATCACAACCAGATTATTCTTTCTTTTTCAACTACAACAGCAGTTCCATAAGCAAGAATCTCCTGCATAACATTAGAAATATCATTAGAATCAAAACGTACTGCAACAATAGCATTTCCACCTAATTGTTTGGCATGTTCAATTAATCTTTCCAATGCTTCATCTCTTGAATCTTCCATCATGGAAACATATTCTTTAATTTCTCCACCAACTAAAGAGCGTAAACCGGCAGATACCTGACCTCCTACACCTCTACTTCTAACAGTTAAACCATAGACAAAACCTTTTGTTTCAATAATTTTAAAACCTGGTATTTCATTTGCAGTTGCTATTGGAAATTCATTTACAGATACCATAATAAAAACCTCATAAATATATGCAAAATAATTAAAATTTTAAATATTAAGAAATATAAAATTTTAATCAGTATTTATTTTATTAATTTATAAATTTAATAAATTTTTCTAATAAATAAAAACAAATAAAAATGGTGAAATAATGAAAGTACTTATTGCAGATGCAATTAATGAAAAAGGTATTGAAAATTTAAAGGAGGCTGCAGAAGTCGTTGTAGACACTACAATCACTCCTGAAGAATTAGCAAATACAATTCATGAATATGAAGGTATTATCGTAAGAAGTAGAACAAAACTTACTAAAGAAGTTATTGACAAAGCAGACAATCTTAAAATAATCGCAAGAGCAGGTGTTGGAGTAGACAATATTGATTTAAATGCTGCTACCGAAAAAAGGTATTATGGTAGTTAACTCTCCAGAATCAACCTCCATTACTGTAGCAGAACACACTATGGGATTATTACTCAGTCTTGCTCGTAAATCAGCAATTGCAGACAAATCTGTAAAAAGAAGGTAAATGGGAAAAGAAAAAATTCATGGGTGTTGAACTTAGAAACAAAACCCTCGGTGTAATCGGAATGGGTAGAATCGGTTCACAGGTTGTAAACAGATGTAAAGCATTTGAAATGGATGCTGTAGCATACGACCCATACTTGCCTGAAGAAGTAGCTGCTCAAATGGGAGTGGAATTAACTGATTTGGAAACTGTGCTTAAAAAAGCTGATTTCATTACAATCCACGTACCTCTTACTCCAGAAACCAAACACTTAATTTCTACAAAAGAGTTTGAAATAATGAAAGACACAGCATTTATTGCAAACTGTGCACGTGGTGGAATCATAGATGAAGATGCATTATACGAAGCATTATCCAATGATAAAATTGGCGGAGCTGCTTTAGATGTATACGAAGAAGAACCACCAGCAAAAGACTGCAAATTATTCGAACTTGATAATATCGTATTAACTCCACACATTGCAGCTTCAACTAAAGAAGCACAAAGAGATGCTGCAATTATTGTAGCAGATGAAATTATCGATTTAATCAACGGAGGAACACCTCAAAATGTATTAAATCTCCCACGTATCGACAGAAACACCTATCAGGAAGTAACTCCTTACTTAGAATTATGTGAAAAATTAGGTAGCTTCATCTCACAAGCAGTAAACGGAAAAATCAAAGAAATAGAAGTTATCTACTCTGGAGAATTATCCAAAATCGATAATCTTGAAATGTTAACCAGAACTGTACTTCAAGGAACGGTAAATCCATTTTAAGCTCCCCAGTTACTGCAGTAAACGCTTCCATTGTAGCTAAAAACAGAGGAATTATCGTAACTGAAGGCAAAACTGAAAATTCAAAAGGATATGATTCCTTAATTAAAGTAACTGCAAAAAGTGAAGATGATGAATTCTCTGCAGAAGGAACTACCTTACACGACCCTAAAATCTTAAAAGTAAATGATTACTGGGTAGATGTAAAACCTGAAGGCCACATGTTCATAGCTAAATATGAAGACGTACCTGGAAGTATCGGTAAAATTGGCACCGCATTAGGAGAATACGGAATAAACATTGGAATTATGCAAGTGGGAAGAGATGAAAAAGGCGGAAGAGCTATAATGATCTTAACTCTTGATAAAGAAATTCCAAAAGAGTAATTAAAAAAATCCAAGGCTTAGACAATGTCTATGATGCTATTGGATTAAATTATAATAAAAAACAATTATTTCACCATATTGTTTTTTATTTTTTTATTCTTGGGTGTCCGCCAAAATTAAATTTTGGTTGACTTGTTGATTTTTTTAAAATATTGTTACATCGAGTTTTAATTGATTTTTAATGGATGTGCTTTCGCAGAAATCTTCTAAATCTTCGGTTGTGTTTTCTATTTCTTGTTTAATATTATATAATCGTATTAAATTGTATGCTTAGTGCGTCTAAGTTTATTCTTTCTTCTGTTTTTACCATTCCGATGACTACTTCTTTTTCTATTTGGAATTGTTCTTTGAATATTCCAAATGGTCCTTCAACACTTGATCTTTTGGCATATTCGTCTTTATATTCTTGTTTTTCCATTTTTTGGTTCATTGCTTTTTGCATTTCTGAACCGTATTCTGTGATGGTTTTGTGTGTTTGTGGGGATGAACAGCATTTATTTCTTGCAGGACAGTGTTTACATGCTTCATAATTATTGTAGAGTCTTTTTTATTTTGTCTGGTTTTTCTGGGTCTTTGTGTGGTTCTATATATTTTGCAAAAAAAAGTGTAAGTAGTTTCCTTCTGGGCATTTGAATGCGTCTAATTCATAATCATATTCAAAATGGTCTTTATGATATGGATTTGGGTTTAATTTTCCTATTTTTTCTTTGGATTGTTTTCTATTTGGTATTAATCCATCTATTTTTTTATCCGCCAAGTATGATAGACTTATTTGGTTTAAGTAGATTGTGTCTGCACTTATGTATTTTGGTTTGGTGTTAATGTTTCGTATTGCTCTTTCTGCGATATTTGGTAGTTCATAATGGTCTGTAGGATTTTGTGTGACGTTTATTGCACAGATTAATTTGGTATCGTAATCGACTGCAGATTGGATATTATAGGCAACCATGTAGTTTCCTTTCTTTCCTTTCATAAATCTTGCTTCAATATCGTTTACTGGTATTCTGTCTTGTCCTGTGAATGTGAATTGTGTTTCTATTCCATATAATAGTTCTAATTTGTCTTCGTCATCCATGTCTTTCTTTTCGAGTAATCTTTGGGCTGGTTTATGGAGTTTTTCAAGAGATTCTGGGTCAATTGGTCGTCCTTCGTAGTAATCGACCAATATTTGTGTTTTTTTTTGGTGATGGTGTTGTTGTTGGAATTGTATGCTTTTTTGATCGTTCCATCAATGGCAACGTGATTAAATTCAGTGAATCCTTCATCAAAGGCCTTTTTTAAGGTCATTTGCAATAATACTTCAAAATAATTGCCGTATTCTCTTCTGTATCTTTGTATTGATCTTTCAGAAGGTCGAATATCATCACACACGTATTTAAATATGTCATGGTATCTTGCCATGTCTGCGATTATTGATGTTCGGTCGATATGTTGTATTTTAGCATAAATAAGTAATTTTAGCATTGAATCTACTGGAAGGGAGCCTCTTCCTTTCTTTTTCTTAGGCTCTTTGATATTTAAAAGTGGAAAAACTTCTTCAACAAATTCTACGACAAAACGAGAAATATGATTGGCTGGAACATTCCAATCAAGTGTCTTTATACCCAGTTTTGCTTGATTCTTATCAAACTTTCTTTTTAACCATAAATAACAACACCAAAATAACTTATACTTAATATAAAATATGTACAATCAAGTATATAAATTTAACTATCTTAAAATCATCTAAAAAAAAAAAATAAAAATCAAATAAACTTAAATATCAATTTATAAAATAATTAAATAGAATAAAATGAAATAAATAAAAATTTACAATAATATAAGAAAAATAATAAAAATTAGGCTAAAAAATTATTTGACGAAAAATCAAAAATCAATTTTGGCGAACACTCTCTTTAAATTTTAATAACTTTTAAAATAACTAAAAAAACACCATAATAAAAATTTATAAAATCAATTTTTATCATTCTAATGATTAAATCATCCTAGAAACCCATCAATTTCCTTGATTAAATATATCTTTTGCATAAATTTCATCCATAGTTTTTTTCATATAGTTCTTTTTCTTTTAAAAAAATCATACCTATATGTAAATTTATTGCCATCCTCACTTGATGGAACTGAGTATTTTTCTAATTCTGATGCTTTATCTTGTATTCCATCATAAAACCATTCCATACTCCCCATTTCCTTTTATCAATTAATAATAGGTTAAATATCTGTGAATTTAACCATTATTTATCAATAATTAATTTTCTAAAAATTTAACTTTAATAATTGCCGAATAATATTTTAAAGAATGTCTAACATGTGTTTAAATAATATGGATAATATACTATATACCAAAATATTTTTTTTAAATGTGTCTTTCAGTTAAAAAATATTCTTAATTTGAAATAAAATGAGTGATAAAATGAACAATAAAAAAAATTTCTTCATTTGAAATAAAAAAACATAATAAGTTTTCGTGGAGTTATGTTTATACTATTGATGGCAGAAAATATGATATTCATGGTGGCTCCACATATGATTTAAGAAAAAAAGTATTAGCTAGAGATTTACCATGGGATGATGAAAATTATCCTGAAGATAAACTTACTAAAACACAGTATGATTCCATGAAAGCCATGAAAGCAACAATTGAAAATAGCTACACTCCATATAATGAAGCAACAAAAGATTATGAAGACAGCCAAACCAGACGCTGGTGGAACCCTAGTTCCAAAAAACAGGACAGGTATCGGGATAAACCTTATTGAGTACATCCTCAATAAAGACACACTTAAAATTCAATATTGTCCTAGAATTAAGATTTTAAAAATAAATAAAAAATTAGGGAATTAATCATCTTTTGGAAGTTTATAAATACGTTTAATATTTCCGTTTTCATCTAATTCAATTTGAATATTATCCCCGTCAGAAAGTGGAGGTAATTCTATATTGGAAATTATGGTAGGATTACTGTTTTGAGTTCTCATCTCATATTCCCTGTAATCCTGATCGATATCTTCATCTTCCAGGTCAAAATCATCTTCATCATCAAAAAATCCAGGTTTTAACTCTTCACCATCTTTTAAAACATCATCTTCATCAAAAAATTCGCTAATGTCTCCGTCGATTTCATCGGCAAAGTCACCTACAGTATAGGATATTGGCTGGCCGTACTTGTCATATGCCATAAATGTTTCCAAACTATATGGCAGACATACAATCATATGAAATAAACCATTTTTAGAAAATGTTTTTAAATCTGCACCGGAAGGCTGTGCACTTGGTCCCGGATGTGAATGAACTGATCCCCAGTATTTTAAAGTGGGAGGTAACATCTCAGTATGTACAACAGCTCCAACATCACAGGTTTCACCAGGCAAAAAAATCAGACTGGTAATATAGAGTATTTTATCTTTTATTTTGCCGTCAAAAAAGGCTAAAAATTCATTAGGATAAGCTTTCTTAGCATAATAAATTACAGATTCAAGGACTTCCCTGTCAACTCTAACTTCTCTGAATTCATCACTGTCTGTATTAAATAATTTTGAAAGAAACCCCATAATATCACAATTAAATTATATTTATATCCTTAAAAAGTTTTCGCTGAAAATTGGAATTTCCAAATCTGCAAATAAACAGCTACGGTAAGATACCTGGTTTTTGTTTTCCTTTTTATTGTAACCTACAATTTCTTTATCTTGTTTGTAAATAGCTATTCCCCGTTTTTTTCCAATTATCTTCATCATTGAGATTAATTCCTTCTCTAAATAATAGTTCATGAATATCTGATGACTTTAATCCTTTTATTTTTTCATTAGCTACCTTATCACCATATTTTGATTTTAAAATATGGATTCCATAAGCATTTATGCAGTTTCTCCAGGCTTCATCCTGTCTCCATTTAAAATATTTATAAATATCATCGTCAATTATTGGGATAATCCTGCTGTCAAATGCAATCGGCTTGGCAATTTCCTTATTTAAATTGTATGTAAATGAACTGGCTGCAAAACTGGCTACTACTGAATTTATTTTTTCAATTCTGCCATTAAATGGAATATTATCTAAAAAGAATGCTTATTTCATCTGAAAATGTGTAAATAAATACTGGAGCAAACTCATTGAATAAATCTTTAGACACTTTAACCATCAATCTTGCAAAATCTTCATCATAGGGTTTTTCAAGGTTTAAATTTTTAGCTAATGAATGGAAACTTCTCCCATCCAGTCTTAAGATAATTTTTGAGTTTACGGGAACTTTCAAATCCCCATAAACTTCATATTCCTTCATTTCCTACAATCCTACAGTAATAGATTCATTGAAACTTTTAAGTAATTTAATAGCTGAAAGTGCAGCCAGCATACTGGTTTTCGGATTTGCACTGCATGGGAAATTTTTAGTAGTTGTTTTAAACTCACCAAAGTCTCCTTTTGCAGTAATTTCATGAACATTCCTGTCTACATTCGGATCTACAATGATTTTTACATTAATGTCCTGATTACAGGCCAAACTTATAGTTGCAGCTACATTGATATTAAGTGGAAATTCTTTTTACTGCTTCTGATGCCTTACCTTCAAATAAAACTTCCTCTTTATCAATGTCTTTACCTAAAGATTTAGGGGATTTACGGGTAACCAAGTTAACTTCCTCTAAATTAAAATCAGCTACTGCTTTAATACCGTCCAATCCTACAACTGCTCCTGAAGGAAGGTGTATTCTTGTACTTTTCTTTTTTACAAATATCATTTACTTTATTGTAGAATTCCTTATCCATAAATGCGCCAATACTCATAATAATCATGTCTACACCATGAGACAATACATTTGGAGCATGTTCTTTAACTGAATCCGGAGAAGCACATTCCAAAACCAAATCAACTTTGTCCAACATATCCTCCAAATCTAAAACAGCCACACCATTAGCAAAAGATGCTAAGTTTTCTGCCCTTTCAACATCATTATCATAAAAATATTCAATATCTATATTATTATCCTCTGGAACAATGCTACTTGCTATGATATTAGCGATAGCACCGCAACCTATAATTCCCACTTTCATAAAATCACGACAAAAAAAATAATTTAATTAAAAATACAAGAAAAATAAAAAATAAATAAAAAAAGATGAAAAATTAACATTAGAATTTTTCAAATTCTGCTTGTGCTTTAGGCTCACTTTGTTTTGGAACCTGAGCTTGTTGATTAGGAGAAATAGCTTCAGACACTGGTGGTTCATGTCTTACTTTTTTCATATCCCTTGGATTAATCAACATGATATCGCCAATAGCTTGAACTTTATCAAAATCAATAGTTAATAAATCATTTTTTAAAAGATCTTACATCATGTTCCTCTTCAGGAGCTACCTGAAAACTCCTTTTCATAAGGTCCCTGAAACCTACCTGTTTTTTCTCAGGTTCAATAGCTCTTACCTGCAATTTAGAAATTGTACCTAATCTAATGTTAAGAATTACATCAGCCACTCTTCCGACATAGTGTCCTGTTACTGTATAAATATCTAATTCTTTTAAACTTGAAACTTCCACCATTTGATACACCACAATAAGTAATCTAATTCGTGTTATACTTAAAGTAAATTAATAACTTTAACTTATTTTAAATTTATTTACTTGTTAATATAAATAGTTTATGATGTAACAAATTTTTAAGCAAAATAAGCCATAAAACAAGGAAAAATATAAGAATATATTGGAATAAATATTTTAAAGAGAATACAAAGGAGACTATAAATTGTGGGACACAAGTAAAGATTATAGAATTTTAGTAGCAAACCATGCAAGAGAACAATGTTTAAATATTATTCAGACTGCATCATTTAGAGGAAATTGGAATAAAAAATTAGCTATTGAAACAGCAAAAAATATGAATAGTGATTTTCAATCATTAAGTTACTCTTATCTTGAAGGAGACGATTTGGTTAACTCTCCAGACGTTGCATCAATAATTGAAAAAGGAGAAAAAATTGTTGAGTGTTTAGGTGGAGACGGATGGAACAAAACTTTCATAAGCAATGCTCCTAAAGAAGATAAGGAAAAAACAATGGAAAATGTAGCTAAAGTAAGATTTTTCATAGACTCTGTTTTAGGTCTTAAAAACCGTTTAGCCCCAGGTCCCATCAATGATCCGATTATCGGAATCGATATAAAAGTTGGAGAAATAATGAGTGTTACAAAACACCCCAATGCAGATTCTTTAATGATATGTAATGTTAATTTAGGAAAAAGAGCCATAACTGTAGTTACAAATGATTTAAATGTAAAAAGAAGGAAACAATGTTGGTGTTTCATTACTTCCGCCACAGTCATTTATGGAAACCACCAGTGAAGGAATGTTCCTTGGAATGGACGGAAATATCTTAAAAAGAAGTTGAAGGAGAGCTTGGAGAAATGCCAAAAGGAATTCCTATGGACTCTCTTAACGAAACACGTAATCTGGTAGAAGCGTTTTTAAAATAGGCTATCTTAAATTTAATCCTATTAATTTTTCTTTAGTCATTTCTTCTACTGCATATTTTACTCCTTCTTTTCCAGTTCCACTATTTTTAAATCCTCCGAAAGGCATGTTATCGGTTCTGAATGTAGATTGTTTATTTACAAAAACCGTACCTGCCTCAATTTCATTTGCACACCTTAATCCATCTCTAAAGTTTTCAGTAAATACTCCTGCCTGAAGACCATATTCCGTATCATTAGCTACTTTAATAGCTTCATCAGTTGATTTTACTTTGATAATCGGTGCAACTGGACCAAATGTTTCATTTACAACAACATCCATATCCGGAGTGACATTATCCAGTACTGTAGCTTCGTAAAATGCACCGTCTCTTTTTTCCACCAGTCAGTATTTTGGCACCTGCCTTAACTGCATTATTAACTGTTTCTTCAACCATGCGAGCAGCATCTTCATCAATAAGTGTTCCCAATACTGTGTTTTTATCCATAGGATTACCCATTTTGATTTTTTTAGTTTCCCTAACCAATTTTTGCGTAAACTCATCAGCTATTGACTCATCAACAATAATCCTTTTAACGCCCATACATACCTGTCCGGCATTTAAATAAGCACCATTCATTACTCCGTTAACTGCCCTGTCAATGTCCGCATCCTTTAGAACAACAAGAGGATCATTACCTCCCAATTCCAAAGTAACTTTTTTCATTCCCGCTCTTGAAGCTATAAGCAGTCCGGTAGCTACACTTCCAGTAAATGAAATTTTATCTACTTTGGGAGATGTTACCAGTGCATCACCTACTTCTGAACCATATCCTGTTACAGTATTGATAACACCATCTGGAAACTCCTCATTTACAAGTTCTGCAAATTTCATAACTGTCAATGGTGCATTTATTGGAGGTTTTATAATTACAGTATTTTTACATGCAATAGCAGGAGCTATTTTATGAATTGATAAATTTAGGGGATAATTAAATGGAGTTATAGCTGCTACAACACCTAATGGAACCCTCTGAGTAATGCAAAAAAACCTTTACCGTTTATCCCCCCATCCAGCGGAACTGTTTCACCATAAATTCTTTTAGCTTCTTCTGCTGAAAGTTTTAATGTTTCAATTGAACGGTTAACTTCAACAACAGACTCATTAATAGGTTTACCTACTTCTTTTGTAAGCAATTCAGCCAATTCATCTTTGTTATCTTTTAATTTTTCGTAAACTGCATATAATTTATTTGAAATTTTAAATGCAGACATTTCCTGAATAGAATCTTTAGCATTAACTGCAGCATCAATAGCCAAATCCACATTATTTAAATGGGAAACAGGAACTGTATCTATAACTTCCCCATTGTATGGATTTTTAACTTCCGCCAAATCATCAGCTGAAATATGTTTACCATTTATTAACATATCCATTTTATCACCTTATTTAATTATATTAAAAAAACATATATTTAAAGTAATTAACTGAACAAATATTAATATTATGGAAACTGCTTTAGATTTGAAACATTTGCTGATGCAATAATTGCAATAGCTATGACTGTACTTGTTCTAAAACTGCCCCAGCCAGAAAGTGCAACAATTGCTGCTTTTTGGGCATTGAAAACTTATTATCTTGCTTATTTCATCAGTTTTTTAACATTGTTCAACATATGGTACAGCAACCACAACCTATTCCAGATTGTAGAAAATATTGACAATACTGCAGTAATACTGAATGGAATCCTGATTTTTGAAATAACATTGATCCCCTATTTTACATTATGGTTAACACAGGATGCATATTCAATAGCTAAAGTGAAACCAGCTTTGGATTACTGTTTATTGGAATAAATATTGCATGTAACTTATCAGTTAGGGCTGTTCATAAAAGCGACCCCTATAATGACAAATTAATAAAAGCAGATTATGACAATCTATATGTATTAATCCCATTAACTGTAATTCTGATTGGTTTTGTATTAACTTACAGTGTTTTTATTCCAGGAATTTATATCAGCTGTTTAATTGCAGTTATAATGTGGATAGCTATAGCCAGAATACATAGAAAAGGTGTTGAAAAATGGAAAGTGAAAGATTTGAAGCATTAATTGATGCAATTCTTGCAATCATAATAACAATAATTGTTTTAGAAATTCCAACACCTGCAAACGGCAGCTGGCAAGCTTTAGGAGAACTGCATCTGGAATTTATTGTTTATTTAATCAGTTTCATAGTTTGTTTTAACTACTGGAACTATCACAACAACTTATTCAGCATCGTAAACTATATTGATTATAAAGTCATCTGGTCAAGTGGACTTTCAATATTTATATTGTCCCTGCTTCCTTATCTGACAAGTTTTGTAGCTAATAACTTCCATTCATTCTTTGCTCAGTCAATATATGGACTGGATTTCCTATTAGTTAATTTAATTTACATCTATACCTCAGAAAGTTTAAAAAATGCAGATAAAGGGAATATTGCTCTGCAAGTAGCGCTAGATAAGAATTATGAATTTATAGCAACAATAGTTACCATCATAATCGGATATGTAATTGGTTATTTCTTCTATCCTCCAGCAATAATTGCTTCCTGTTTAGTTGCAATAATTATCATATGGTCCATGCCATATATAACTAAGTAAAATATTTTGATAAAGAATCTAACTTATTATTAAAGTTAGAAACTTCTTCACCTTTAATTTCACCAGACAGGCCAGTGATATAATTCCTGTAAAACATTAAAGTCAATAAAACAACTACTATAATCCCACCAATCAATAAAATAAATTCTGCTGAAGTCTGACCTTTATTATCCAACATATTATCACCTAACTTAAAAAAACATAGCACCTGCAAAATTGGAAATCAGATAAAATATCCCATAAGAAACCAGAGCCAACGGTACAGAAAACTTGATTCCCTTTTTAACATTCCCATACATTATTATGCTTACTATCAAACCAACCAAAACCGAATGAATTACCAGATAAATCTGTCCTGCAAATGGCGCTGCCAAAATTAACTGTGTCTGCTTCCCAAAGCTTTGCATAAACTGGGAGTAAACACTAACCATCCCTAAAGCAAAAGGACTGGCTATTACTGCAGAAATTATTAAAAACATAACTGCCATCATAACAGAAGATTTTCTTTCACGTTTTAGAGCCAGCATATCCCTTAAATTATTTGAAACATCAAAAATGACATTGGCAATACTTGATCCGCTTTTACGGCTTCCCAATATTATTGTAAAAATCCTCTCAAGTTCTTTTGACTTTAATCTTTGAGCCATAGCCATCCATGCATCATCAAAGTTTCGCCCAACTTTAATCTCAGCAATTGCCCGTCTTGTTTCATCATATAAAGGCCCTTCACCATATTTGGACATATCTTCCATTGCATTTTCAAAACTTAAACCAACTTTTAACATAGCTGAAAGCTGTCTTAAAAAGTCAGGAGCTGATTTTTCAATTTCTGCTGCCCTTTTTTCCTGTTTTATAAAAACATAAGTGGCAACAAAAGGAATTATTAACAAAGGTAAAAAAAATAAATAAATCAGAAATTTTAAAAAATACAATTAATATTCCAATTACAATATCTGCAAATAAAATAAAAAATATTAAAATAGCTAAAAATTTAGATGCAACTATCCCAATGTCCCCGCTTAGCAAAAAATTCCTGTACTTTGGATAATTGCTCTTCAGAAAGTTTATTTTCTAAAAATAAAGATAATGAATAAATAATTTTAGATTCCATAGATTAAAATACAACTTTAAAATATATAAAATCTCAGTTGTAAATTAAATCAATTTTTGAAAACTTATTCAATAATTAAAGGTAAATCACCAATTATTCTTCCTTTATTTTTTTTCAATAGCTATTGTATCTTCAAGTCTGACACCAAAATTATCTTCCAGATAAATTCCTGGTTCAACTGTAATAACCATGCCCTTCTCAATTACTGTTTTGTCCTTAGTTGAAAATGTAGGTATTTCATGAATATCCAAACCTACACTATGGCCTGTTGAGTGAATGTAATTATCACCATAACCATATTCACTTATAATATCACGAGCCACCTTATCAATTTCACAGCATTTAAGACCCGGTTTAATTGCTTTTTATAGCCTTATCATGAGCTTCTGATACAATATCACAAATTTCATTTTGTTTTTCTGTATACACAATAGTTCTTGTATTATCTGAACAGTACCCATGATATTTTGCTCCCCAGTCAATCAATATTGGTTTTTCCAACTGTTTATCCTGAGGTACTGCATGAGGAAGACTTGAATTTGAACCGCTTGTTACAATAGTATCAAAAGAACTGCCATTCGCACCATATTTTCTCATTAAGTTGTCCAATTCCAGAGCAACAATATTTTCAGGATTTGTATTGTTTAAAATATCCAAATCAACAAATGCTTTTTGAGCAATCTGTGTTGCTTTTTGGATTTTATCTATTTCATCAGCTGTTTTAATTTGTCTTTGAGCATCAATAAATGTTTCAGATTTTATATTGAAAGAATCTTTGAATTTTTCATATGTACTGTAAACCAAACTTGGTTCAATAGCCAAATTGGAAATTCCCTCCTTTTTAAGCTCTCCAAGCATGTCTGAAAATGAAGTAAATTCTTTAACTTCAATTGTTGATGTTTTATTAGCTATCTCCATATCCATTTTTGATGCATAAATAATTGGATCTTCTTTTATAACACAAAAAGCAAAACTAGTAGGTCTGTAATTTGAAATATAGTGAATATTTGTAAATTGTGCAAGCAAATAACCCTGATACTCCTTTTTTTCCATGTCTTTTAAAATATTGTTAATATGAAATTCATTTATTTCCATTTTTACACCTTTCATCAATAAACATTATATTTTTCTGGTTTTAATATCTTTCAAAATATTGGAACAACAGTTATATATAATTTTTATTTTAAAATTATTAAATAGCATTTAATCTAAACACAGAATAAAATATTAATGAAAAAAAAGATTATTTTTATTTCATGCTTCAGTTAATAAAATTAGCAAAACTGCAGCAATATTTGGACGGGCAGATTAATGCTTAACTGTTTATCTAATGATACAATAAGAAAACCTACCTTAAAAAAAACATTTTATAAAGCAATGACTGATACTAAAGTGAAGGATATGTATCTAGTTTTACAGAAGTTTCTTTACCATAGGTGATTCTATGTTAAAATTATTTAATTTATTTAATATTGATGAGAAATATTTTGCAGATAAAAAAAACCGTGAAAAAAAAAAGATTTATAAAAGTATTGGGAGGATTTTTATTAATAGCAACTGCAATATCACCATTTACATGGATGGGGTTTTTATTTTTCTTATTATTATTGTTTGCATTAGGCGGAATATTTCTAATAGAATATTATAGTGATGAATTAGATAAAAAATATAAATTATACAACTTTAACAATTTTAGAGGATATTCTTATCAAATATTTGCATTTACTATTTTAGGATTTTCAACCACATCTTTATCTGTGCTTATGATGTGTTTGTGTGCTGGAGCAACTGTTATGAAATCCGTATTACTAAAGCAATAATAATATTTGCACTGCCATTTTTAGGAATCGGCCTTAAATTTAAAACATTTAACGATTCCAGCCTAGAAGAAAATGGGGAAATCGTTTATGATGCAGGTTATGAACCTAACTACTATTTTCCAGTACTAGCTATCTGCTGCTATTTAGGATACACACAAGGACTCTACGAAACATCCCCAATAAACATAGCAGGATTACTGATATCCACAACAGCATGCTTCATATGGTTAATATACCCAAACAAAATCAACAAATATTTGCCATTTGAAAACAGAACCAAAAAAGGAGAAGCAATATATTTAGCAATAGCATTAATCATATTCTTCATATTACTCCACCAATTTACTACAATCCCATTTACAGAAATTTTAGGAATTACCAAATAAAAAGAATAACTATTAATCAACAAATCATGATAATAATAACAATTAAATAACAACTATTAATATAACTCATTGAAGAATTAGATAAAAATTATAATATGTTTATTTAAAATTATTAACATAGTACTTTATATTTATTACTATTGTGAAGTACTTTTATTAAAATAAAATGATGTGAAATTAATGAATAAAAATATATTAATTTTAAGTTTTATTATGTTTTTTATTTTCATTTCTGGTGTTTCAGGTAGTGAAATTAATGAAACCCTCCAAAACACAGAAAACGAAAATAATTACAATATAACTTATAATTATGAAAATGAAATCAAAATTAATAATAATACAGATTACAATTTAAACCAAGACTTTCAAAAAGTTACAAATAAATTCATCATCACATACACAAATAACACAAATGTAGCTTTTAAAGATATTTCAAATCAAAATAATTTTATCAATGATGATAACTGTTTTGATATAATTTTAAAAAAAATTTAAAGAATAATAGCAATTATGGACTATACTACAACACAGATACACTAACAAACAACTCATATTTAATTGTTAATGAGATTCAAAGTAACAACAATCAAGAAAATAGTGTTCTAACTGGACATAATACTATTCTTTTTTATAAAAATGGAAAATATTCCATCCATTTAAAAGACACCTACGGCAATCCTTTAAATAACGAAAGGATTATTTTTAACATAAATGGTGTAAGTTATAATCGTGTGACAGACAATAATGGTTATGCTTACTTGAATATTAATTTACGGCCAGGAAATTATACAATTACAACATTATTTGCAGGAAGCAACCAATATAAATCATCCACACTAATAAATAACATATACGTTATTTCAACCATCTATAGCACCAATCTTATTAAATCATACAAGAATGATTCACAATTTACTGCAATGGTATTTGATGGAAATGGTAATCGTTTAAAAAATTCTGTTGTCACATTCAATATTAATGGAGTATTTTACAATAAGACTACTGATAAAACTGGTGTTGCACAACTAAATATTAATCTTGACCCTGGAAAATATATAATTACAATCACAAATAACAATGACAAACTCTCAGAGTCCTATAACATTACAGTATTAAAACAAGATATTATAATAAAATATGATAACTTTGTTATCAATCGAAAAGGAGAATACTTCATAACAAAAGTAACTGACCCATCAGGAAAACCATTAACTAATTTTAATATAAATATTATTGCAAATGGTGTTTCATATACCAAAACAAGTGACACCCAATGTATTGCAAAATTAAAAATTAATTTTGAAACTGGAAATTATAATATTTACTGCACATTCCCTGGAACATATCACTACAACAGTTTTAACGGACCCAATAAAATTATAACAATGCTTTCCACATCTACAAAACTAAATGTAAACTTAAATACAAACAATACAATTTTTAGAGACAAAGGACACTCATTTAATGCCGTTTTAAAAGACAATAATGGTTTACCCATGTCTGGAAAAACAATCATATTCAAAATAAATGGTATTTCTTACTCTAAAACAACTGATGAAAATGGAATTGCAAAACAAAACATAAATTTAAACCCAGGACAATATTCAATATCAACAACATACTCTGACTCAACCTATTATAATTCAATTACAAAAAATAACATTATCAAAATGAATTTAACACCAAATATGGTTTATTCCGTAGACATTCCCATGTATTTTAATGTAAGTGGAGTTGATTATGTTACTGGTCATTATTTACCAGGATATGTTGCCAAACCGGGAATTGGTGATGGAATAGTTAAAGTATATCAAACTAGAGAGATCATTATTAACACCAAACAACCCCACGCTTTTGCATATGGACCTTATAGTTACATATATGATGAAAATCATACAAAACTCAATACCTATGATGTTTACTTTATTTCAAAAGATGGGCAAAAAACAAAAGTTAATGATAGTTATAATCCAACAGAACAAGGCATATTAATTAAAACTGAAAAAGATTTTATTAAATTTTATTATTATGATACATTGAATAAACAAGATATTAATCAATTTAGTACATTATACCATTCTTTTTTAGAAACAAATTATGAAGTCCAATTATTAACATTTATTAAAAATCTAAAAACCTGGGGAAATATATTATATACAACTTCCAAATATAACGATGATTTAGGGCTTAAATTAGAACTTTCAGGAGGCAAATCAACTTTTAATGGAATCCCATTAGGAAGTGCAACTTACAATCAACTTTTATATGGTAATCTTAATAAATTAAAATATACTAATACTAACACATCATTACAATATGATAATAACACATCAAAAATTATTAAAAACCCCTATTTTGAGTATATGTTGACTAAATTTAAAGTAGATGATGAAATAATTAAAAAAGTAGAACCTATAAGTCCTTACTGGAGTGACCCTCAAGCAAGATTTAGTACAATGCAAACTTATGCAATAACTGATAAAAAAATATCTAATGAAGATATTAAACATTGGTTAAACATAAACAATCATGCTCCAGGACCTCTAAAAGCATCATATGGAACATTCTTAACTGGATTGATGACATTGTATATGCATGATAATTTAGCAAATGAAAAAGACAAAATTTACAATTTAACTTGGGTGCGTAATAAAAGTACTGTTGTAATGACTGGTATTATGAGTGGTGGAATGAATGGTGGAAAAAGTTATATTCATACCCCCAATCCATAGTATGAATATGGAAGTATCCTGCAACAATGATAAAAATATTAAAAATTTCAGATTTGAATGTTCAATCATGCTTAGCGAAATAGAAAACATAGCATTAGAACTAAGTAATTTAAACTCAATTGGATCATTATCTTCCATAACTACACATATCTTAAGTGGAGATTGGTTTAGTGTAGAACAAAAAAATGGATCGTTATATCTTGATTTAAAAGATTACAGTGATAAATTAATAATAAATCAATCTACAGGAATTGTTTATGTTACCACAGAACTAAATGGATTCTTTTATAAAGGGGCATTATCTTCTGACTATTCCTACTGTTTCTGTGATGAATTAACCAACAATATACATAACAACTCCAAAAAAAGTTTATGAAATATATGTGGTGAATAATTCCCAAACAAACATCAATAATAGATTTAATGATGATGGAAACAGTTTCACAATTACAGAAGAACAATGGGAAGCATTTAAATTTGCTACAGGTGTTGGAGGAGACATTTTAATAGATGCTTCAGCAATGTGCATAACAACAATGTTAAGATGTCCAGCTACAGCAGAGTTTTTACTAATGCCCACAATAGTTATAACCAGTTCGGGCATTTTACTTAATTGTTTATCTAATGATATAATAAGAAAACCCACCTTGAAAACATTTTATAAAGCAATGACTGATACTAAAGTGAAGGATATGTATCTAGTTTTTACAGGTGTGCCTATACCATAAGTGATTTTAATGACAAACATATTTAATTTATTCAAATTAGATCCCAATAGAAAGTATTTTCCAAAAAAAAAGAAGATATTAAAAAAAAAAAGAGCAATCAAAAGTTATGGAATAATCCTATTTTTAGCAATAGCTACATCTAGTATCACATGGTTAGGATTTTTTTTTTTTTTTTTTTTTTTTGTATTTGGAACATGTGGAGTATGGATTGTGGAGTATTATGGTGACGAATTAGATGAAAAATATGGATTGTACAACTTCACTAATTTCAGAGGATTTTCTCTCCAAATTTTCTCATTCATGCTTCTAGGAGCATCAACCACATCTTTATCTGTGCTTATGATGTGTTTGTGTGCTGGAGCAACTGTTATGAAATCCGTATTACTAAAGCAATAATATTTGCACTGCCATTTTTAGGAATCGGCCTTAAATTTAAAACATTTAACGATTCCAGCCACAGAAGAAAATGGGGAAATCGTTTATGATGCAGGTTATGAACCTAACTACTATTTTCCAGTACTAGCTATCTGCTGCTATTTAGGATACACACAAGGACTCTACGAAACATCCCCAATAAACATAGCAGGATTACTGATATCCACAACAGCATGCTTCATATATGGCTAATATACCCAAACAAAATCAACAAATATTTACCATTTGAAAACAGAACCAAAAAAAGGAGAAGCAATATATTTAGCAATAGCATTAATCATATTCTTCATATTACTCCACCAATTTACTACAATCCCATTTACAGAAATTTTAGGAATTACTAATTAAAAAGGAGGCAAAAATGAATGCAAAACAAACAATAGCTATCATTATCCCAATAGCTATTTTTATTATTAAAAAATATATCAGTCTTTATATAACTATTCCAGTTTTAATAGCGGGATGTATCATAACATATTATTTATACACAAAATCTGATGAAGATAAATACTTAAGAGGTGCTCTTTCACTGTACTGCTTAAATTTCGTCCTTATCATACTTGGTATTGTGCTATATTATATGCTATAAAAAGCAATTTACTGAAAAAATTTTTATATATAAAATTAGATATGTAAAAACCATGTTTAAATTTACAAGCAATGAAGTGAGGGACTTAATAATTTCATTTTTCGTTATCTCACTTTCTTTTTTTCAATATTGTATACAGGCAGAGATTTCTCTGCAATGTACTTTATATTACCTATTGTAATGGTAGGTGTAGGTTTAGGATTTATTCTCCACGAACTTGGACATAAATTCAGTGCAATGCATTTTGGTTACTGGTCTGAATATCAGCTCTGGCCGGTTGGTTTGATTATTGCTTTAGCCAGTTCCTTTTGCGGAATTGTATTTGCAGCTCCTGGAGCAGTTTATACTTATGCAAATTTCTTAGATGACAGAACCAATGGTATCATATCTATAGCAGGACCTATAGTCAATATTGTACTTGCTATTGTATTCCTATTGATAGCTACTGTAGTTTATCCTATGGCATTTTTTCAATCCAACAATGCAAATCATATTCCTTGTCTGTTCACTTGGATTTACTATTAACAGCTATTTAGCTACATTTAACCTGATTCCTATTTGGAATTTAGACGGCAGCAAAGTACTCAGATGGAATGGATTAATCTGGATTGTTACAATTGCTATTTCAGGAATTATGACTTATCTTTCCATGACAGTAGGTGTTGAAGGTATAATAAAGATTTTAATAGGACAATAGACAATGGAAAATCAAGAAATAACATTTTTTAAAGGAACACACAGAATAATCCCCCCTTCAAAAACAATCAAAAACAATGAAATCAAAATAAAAACAGCCGGAATAACCCGTATAACTGAAATAACACATCTGGACAGAATTGGAATTCCTGTTTTTTCAGCTATTAGACCTACTGCTCAGGATGGTGGAATAAGCATCTATGGAGGTAAAGGAATTACACCTGAACATGCTAAAGCTTCAGCTATGATGGAAGGTTTTGAGAGATACTCTGCTGAAAAGCAGAACACAGATGAAACTGTTATTGCAGGTTTAAATGAAATAGATGGAAAATATATTGATCCGATTTCTCTAAATCTGCCAAAAGATTTCAGTAAAGATTTACTCGACACAATGAATTTGGAATGGAGCATCTCAAAGGATTTAATATCTGGAGAGAATTATTATATTCCATCCAATGCAATTTATCATCCGTATGTTCCTGAAAATAATGTTCAGAGTCTATTTAAAGGAAACACTAATGGTTTGGCTTCAGGAAATATTTTAGAAGAAGCAATTTTACATGGAATTTTTGAAGTTATCGAAAGAGACGCATGGAGTATTTTTGAGCTTACCCATAAAAATTCAAAACAGATCGACCTTGAAAGCATTGATAGCGAAAATATTAATCAGGTTCTTAACAAATACCATGAAAATGGAATTAACATTAAGCTAATGGACTTAACAGCAGATGTTGGTGTTCCCACAATAGCCGCATCTGCAGATGATACTGTTTTAAAAGATGCTGGATTATTGTCCTTAGGTATTGGAACTCATCTTAATCCGGAAATAGCTGTTTTACGTGCTCTTACTGAAGTGGCTCAAAGCAGAGCAACACAAATTCAGGGTGCTCGTGAAGATACTGTAAGGGCTGATTTTGCACGAAAAGCAGGTTATGAACGTATGAAAAGAATCAATAAATGTTATTTTGAAGATGAAGAAGACAAAATATCTTTCAGAGATATTGAAGATAAAAGTACCAATTCCATAACCCGAGACATTGAAATTGTTAAAGATGAATTAATGAAAAATGGGCTGGACAAAATATTGTATAGTGATTTAACACGCCCTGAACTTGGAGTAAGTGTGGTCCGTATTGTAATTCCGACAATGGAACTTTGTTCCATAGACAACACCCGTGCTGGAGACCGCTGCTTAAAATTTTAGATTTATATGGTTAAAATAATAATTTATACCGGATTATCACTTTCCTTTGATGAAGCAAAAGAAATATTGGATAGCCACGACGATGTTGAAGTTATCTATAAAAGACCAATCAAACGTGGAGATATCGGACTGGCCATCAATGAATATCCGGACATTATTGGAATAATTGATGGTGTTTTTCATCAAAATTCTGCAGTTGCCCATAGGGAAATCCTAAAAGCAATTGATGAAGGAATAACTGTTGTTGGAGCATCCAGTATGGGGGCTTTAAGAGCTTCTGAACTGGATACTTTAGGTATGAAAGGAATCGGTTATGTTTATGAACAGTATGCAACAGGTAAGGTAACTTCTGATGATGATGTTGCAGTTATGCTTGACAGTGAAACTTTAGAGCAATTATCCGAACCTTTAATTAATATGGAATATACATTTACAAAAGCAGTAAAAGAAAATATCATTACTGAAGATGAAAAGGATGAATTGCTTTCTATTGCCAAATCCACATTCTATCAAAAAGGAATTATGCACAAACATTAAATAGTTCAAAATTAGATGATGATACAAAGGACCGATTAGTTACCTTTATTCGATTTTGCGAGGATATTAAAAAAGAAGATGCAAAATCTTTAATAAGGTATATAACACATGTGATAGAATGAATTTGGATGAAAAAATTGAAAAAGTAGAATATATTAAAAATCATATTAAAAAACACTATTAAAAAAATAGCAATAGCTTTTTCTGGAGGTGCAGACAGCACATTACTTGCCTATCTTGCATCCAAAGTTAGTGACAAACCAATAGCTATAACTATTGACAATCACATCTTTCCTACTGGTTTTATTAAACATTGCAAAAAAAACTGCCAAAGAATTTGGAATAAAGCACAAAGTTATTGATTTGAATTTCTACGAGCACGAAAATTTACTCTCCAATAAATCAGACAGATGCTTTGTATGCAGAGATTTAATGTATGGAAATATTAAAAAGTATGCCACAGACAATGGTTATGAATCTGTTCTAGACGGAAATAATATAAGTGATCTGGTTTTGGACAGGCCAGGAATACTAATTACATATAAAAACAATATTGAAAGTCCATTTATTCATGCCAAGTTAACTTCCAAAGAGATTCATGAATACTTAAACAGACATAATATCCCCTTTTCAAGATCAACCACCTGTCTTGGAACCAGACTACCTACCAACACCAAAATGACTCCGGAAAATATTAAACAGGTCAGTGAGAGCGAAGATTTTATTTATGAAAAAACAAACTGCGAAATCGTAAAAGTTCGCAACAATAATGGGCTTGCCCTATGTGAAGTTGATGACTTAAATAAAATATTAAATGAAAATACATTAAAACAAATCAAAGACAAATTAAACTCAATAGGTTTAAAAAAAGTAGCTTTAAATTTATCAGAAATTGATGATGATGAAAGCATTACTATTGACTACTCAAAGGGTGCTTTTGCATATCAGCTCCCATACACAATAGACATTGAAAATACGAAAAATCAGCTGAAAGACAAATCAATTTCAAGTGATTCCAAAAAAAATACTTATTGAAAATCAGGAAATCCATGAAAACGGATTAATTAAAGGGAGTAATTTCAAATCAAAAGAAGAATGTTTAGATAAATTTATGGAATTATTACCAGATATACGAAGAAATGTATAAAATTATTTATTTTTCATTTCTTCATATTTCTTTAAAACAATATCCGGCGTTTCTATCTTTTTATCAAAGCTTTCATTAAATTTAAAGTCTGTTAGTTCAGAATTATCAGTGTTTCTAAAACCCTGAAGAATTAATTGTTTTCCATCAATTTTAAAGCCAATACCATCAGCTTCAACTTCAATCAAATTAATTTCTATTTCAGATGCATCTTCAAGTTTTGCATCTGCCTTAACTTCATATTTTAAATTTAAGTTTTTATGAGGCATTAGCTCATTAATGGTTCTTTTTATAACAGATTCAAAAAGTTCTAAAAATTTTACAACAGGAGGGAAATCATTGGCCCAGTAATAAGCAAGTACTGAATTCAAGACAATTTCATGTTCAACATAATCATCTTTAAGTCTTGCTCTAACACCAACAGAATTCCCATCCATAACTTTTATTACCAAAACTGGATTAAGAGCCATATACACCACACTTAATCCACTAAAGCTTTAATTAAATCACTAGCTCTTACAAGCCCTATTAACTCTCCTTCCACACCAATAACTGGAATTTGTTCAATATTTAATGTTTTCATTTTTTTAGCACAGTCAGATGCTTTAGTTTTAGAATTAACTACTTCAACTTTATGTGTACCAACATCTTCAACAAGCTTGTCAGTGAATTTTAAACAATTTTTCTCAATATATAAAACAGAAGTACTGTCCCAGGACCATTTATCTCCTTCGGTTCCTACTGTAGAACTGTGTTCACTACGTTCTGAGATAATTTCTGATTCTTCAATAAAATCAGTTTCAGTTAAAATACCCACTAATTTAGCAGAATCATTTAAAGCTAAAACAGATTTAAGACCGAACTGTTTCATAGTTTCAAATGCAACATTTAGAGGAGTTTTATACCATGTTGTTGGAACTGTAGTAATCATGAAATTTTCAACAGGATCATCACTTTCAAGTTTAATTAATGCATTGGATACCAAATCAAAGGAAGTGATAATACCTACCAAATCACCATTATCAACAACAGGAACTCTCCTAACATTATTATCAATCATTTTTTTAGCTACATCCTTAACATCGTCATCAGGACTTGCAGTAACCAAATCAGTACTCATTAAAATAGCTATTTGTTCTTCATCAGGATTGACAATTAAATCTGAACGAGTTATTAATCCCACTCAGCTGTTTAGTGTCACCTTTAACAACAGGAAGAACCGCTTTATCTTCTTTCCTCATTAAGTCTAAAACTTTTTCACGGTTTCCAGGAACTGAAACACTAACAACATTTTTAGACATAGCTCTTTTTACTAACATGATAAACACCTTAAAATAGTTTATTAAAAATATAAAAAAAAGGGAATGTTGAAAAATTAGTGAATAACCAACACCGCACATTTAGCAGCGTTAACTACTTTTTCAGCAACACTACCCATTATAAATCTGTCAAATCCGGATTTACCAGAACTACCAATAACAATCAAATCAATGTCTTCTTCTTTAGCTACTTCCAAGATAGTTTTAGCTGGTGAACCTTCCCTAATAATTCCATGGAATTTTATACCTGAAGTTTCATCCATTTCTTCAAATTCTTTTTATATTATCTTCAGAACGTTGCTTGAGTAATTGGTTTAATTGATATACCTCATCATCTAATGGAAGCCCGTTAACAAAATTATTTTCAGTAACACTAAGCGCATAAATATCAGCACCAGTAGTTTTAGCTAAAAATAATGCATGTTTTTCAGCTTTTTGAGCAAATTCTGACCCATCAGTTGGGACTAATATTTTTTTTGTACATGTTTCCATCTCCCAAGTAATTTGACTTTATGTTTTATTTATATCAAACATTTTTAATATGAATATCTCTGTTCATAATATATAATATATCTTTCGTTCCACAACGATTTATAATATTTAAATAAGGATTTTTTGAATATTTTTTAGAAATAAATAAGTTTGCTTCCTGATTAACATCAATAACCGACTTTTCAATATATCGGTTAATCTCAAAATTACAGATATTGGTTGTTGCAGTTTTCAATAAATCTTTAGGATTCAAGTAATTTTTGTAATAAACAGACATTATCTTTAAGCTGAATTCCAATTCCCTAAACAAATTAGGTGAATTCAACATTAAATTGTCGCTACCCAGCAGGGGTTTGATTCCTTTAGAAAACATCTCATTTAAAGGAGCCACACCAACATTTAAAGTGGCATTAGCTCTTGGACAAACAACAACATTTGAATTTTTAATCAATTCCAAATCATTATTTCTCGGATTTGTACAGTGAACCAGCTGATCAAAATCAGCATCCACTCCCCTTTGAATTTCAGTTTTATTGAAATCCCTTAAGGAATCGTCCTGAAGATGCATTGATTCAGCTACATGAATTGAAGATATTTTACCTGCTTTCCTACATTCAGAAGTTATTAAACCAGCTACTTCATCACTAATCTCGCCAAATCCGCTTAATGCAATACCGTCAGCCAATTTTAAAAGTTTGCGAATAGCTATTTTAACTTTTCTCAAATCAGGATTTTGCCCATAGAAACTATCGTCACGGCCAAGAATAACAGGAGTTACAGGTAAATTTTTAGAAGCCTTTCTTAAAAGCTCAACACCTTTAATTCCACCTTCCCGATAATCAATAAAATGAGTTGTCCCCGATTCGAACATATCCCACATTGACTTTTTCATAGCATCAATTATTTCGCCGTCTTCAGCATTAGCCAGTGCTTTATGTTTAACGCCATTTGGAGGTTTGACCATTTCCCCAATGATAATCCGTAACCTTCATCCTTAATTATGGAATCTCCAATATGAGTGTGGCCATTTAAGAAAGTTGGACAGACAATTGAATCTGTGGCATCTATAATTTTACCTTCACAGACATCTTTAGCCATTTCTATAATTTTGCCATCATCAATGACAATGTTTTCACGAACTGGAGTTAAATCCTGTCCCTTTAATACAATCCCATCTTTAATTGTTAACATTAAAAAAAAGTTTTCTAATTTGTTTTATATATAGATTACCTATTGAATGGAAAGTTTTATAAAAATATAAGAAAATATATTATTCTGGCGAAGGGCTATATTTTAATTAATATAAATACAACCTCAATTAACTTCAAAAAAGAAATTAGAACACTTTTTATACCTCCCAAAATATGGCCTTTACGCCTTTCTTTAAGCATAATAGGAATGATTACTATTAACTCACAAGAAATAAGATATTTTTACAGAAATATTGTAAAATCCGGAAATGTGTATCGGATAAAATATAATAATAAAGACTATGGTGAGTTTAAAAAGTTATCTGATGCTTTATATGAAAGAGACGCTCTTTTTACTGTAATTTTGATTATGATTTGCTTGTTGAATCAGATTTAGAAAATAAATACGAAAATATGAAATTACCTCCTTTTCCGGAAAAAAAGACCCAAAGGCCGAATCAAAGGAAGCAAAATAAATAAAGAGGAAAGAGAAGGTAAAATTCATTTTGACCATAAAAACGGGAATTTTTTGTACAGAAAGGAGAAACTATTTTTGGATACTATAAAAGTATGACTGAAGCTTATTACTATAAAAAAAGCTGATGGATAATAACTGGGATATGAATGCTCTAAAAACAATGATTAGCTTAAGAATAGACATTAATAAAAAAAATTAGACTTAAATAAGGAATATTCTGTTAAATTAAATTATTGTCCTAAATGTAGGCGTAAATTAAAAAAAATAAAGAAAAAGAATGTCCATATTGTGGAATAGACATTAAAGATTATTTATATAATAATTAACCTTATTCTCCATCAATATGTTCATTTAAAGATTTTACTGTAATTTCATTATTTTGAACAGCTTCAATAGCATTTAAAGCAGCTCTAGCTCCAGACAAGGTAGTAACATAAGGTATACCAAGTTCAATAGCTAAACGTCTGATTATATATCCGTCCTGAGCAGACTGTTTACCTTCTGAAGTGTTGATAATCAGGTCAATTTCCTTGTTTAAAATTGCATCCCTGATGTTTGGAGATCCTTGAGATACTTTTTTAATTTTTTCAATGTCAACACCCTTTGCCGCATCAGCAGTTCCGCTAGTTGCTGCAAGTTCAAAACCTAAATTAGCTGCTTTTTCAGCAATTGGACGGATTTTCTTTTTATCCTGTTCTTTTACACTGATGAAGATTTTACCTTCTTTTGGTAAATCCATACCTGCAGCAAGCTGGGATTTGTAAAATGCCATTCCAAAGTTTTCATCTACACCAATACTTTCACCAGTGGATTTCATTTCAGGTCCAAGTACTGTATCGGATTCCGGAAGTTTTAAGAATGGGAAAACAGATTCTTTTACAGCAACATGATCTATTTTTATTTCTTTAGTTAAATTAAAGTCTTTTAATTTAGCTCCAGTCATAATCCATGTAGCTACTTTAGCTAATGGCACTCCAATAGCTTTACTTACAAACGGAACTGTCCTACTTGCACGAGGATTAGCTTCAATAATGTAAACCATTTCCTCATCAAGTTTAACTGCATACTGGATATTCATTAAACCTTTAACATCCAATTCCAAAGCTAATTTAGTACTGTATTCACGAATAGTGTTGAGAATGTGTTCAGGAATAGTTTGCGGTGGAATTACACAAGCAGAATCTCCGGAGTGAACACCTGCTTCCTCAATATGTTCCATAATTCCTGCTATAAATACTTCCTCACCGTCACACAATACATCCACATCCAATTCAATAGCATCTTCAAGGAACTTGTCTACTAAAATCGGATGTTCAGGTGAGACTTTTACAGCTTCTTTTTCATATATTTTTCAAGCTCATTATTGTCATAAACAATTTCCATAGCCCTTCCACCAATAACATATGACGGACGTACTAAAACAGGGAAAGTAATTCTCTCTGCAATTTCACGAGCTTCTTCAAAGGAATTAGCTGTTCCATATGGTGCCTGATGAATATGCAATTTATTTAATAATTTTGCAAATAATTCCCTGTCTTCAACACCATCAATACTTTCATATGGAGTTCCCAATATTTTAACTCCAGCATTAGCTAATGGTACTGCCAAATTAATTGAAGTTTGACCACCAAATTGAACAATAACTCCATCAGGTTTTTCCTGATCAATAATACCCATCACATCTTCAAAAGTGATAGGTTCAAAGAACAGTTTATCAGAAATATCATAATCAGTACTTACAGTTTCCGGATTGTTGTTGATTAAAATAGTTTCAATTCCCTCATCTTTTTTAGAGCAAGTGAGGAATGTACACAACAGTAATCAAACTCAATACCCTGACCTATTCTGATAGGACCCGCACCTAAAATAACGATTTTCTTTTTATTGGATGATTTGAGCTCGTTACCTGAATCATATGTACTGTAATAATATGGTGTTTTAGCTTCAAATTCTGCAGCACAGGTATCAACCATTTTATAGGACTGTTTTATATTGAATCTGTTAAGTAAGTTTCTAATGTATTCTTCAGTCTGATTAGATAGGGCGGCTAATCTTTTGTTTGAACATCCCATCTGTTTAGCTTTTCTCAGGAAGTCAGCATCGTTTAATTTTTCTTCTGTAACTTCATTTTCAAAATTAACAATGTTTCTGATTTTGTATAGGAAAAATTTGTCAATATTGGTTAATTTCTGAATCTTATCCAAATCCATTCCGTCTTTAATGGCTGAATATAACTGGAATAATCGCTCATCAGTCGGATTGGCCAAATCATCTTCAGTGTATTCAGCATATTCAAATCCGTCATGACCCATATCAAGTGATCTGATAGCTTTTTGAATTGTTTCTTCAAATGTTCTACCGATTGCCATTACTTCACCGGTAGCTTTCATTTGAACTCCTATTTCACGGTTGATTCCTCTGAATTTATCAAATGGCCATCTTGGGATTTTTACAACTACATAATCAATAGCCGGTTCAAAGGAAGCAGGTGTTTCTTTAGTAATATCATTTTTAATTTCATCTAAAGTCATTCCCAAAGCTATTTTAGAAGAAATTTTAGCTATAGGATAACCTGTTGCTTTAGATGCAAGTGCACTACTTCTACTTACCCAGGATTTACTTCAATTACCTTGTATTCTCCGGTTTCCGGATTAACTGCAAATTGAATATTACATCCTCCCTGAATACCTAAAGCTCTGATAATTTTAATAGAAGCATCCCTTAATGCCTGTGAATCCCTATCATTTAAATTTTGAGCAGGAGCTACAACAACACTTTCACCAGTGTGGATTCCCATAGGGTCTATGTTTTCCATGTTACATACAATGATACAAGTGTCTTCTTTATCTCTCATTACTTCATATTCGAACTCTTTCCAACCTAAAACAGATTCGTCAATAAGAACCTGGTTAATGAAACTCATATCCAATCCATGAGTAGCTATTTCAATTAATTCTTCTTCATTGTAAGCTACTCCACCACCGGTTCCTCCAAGTGTAAATGCAGGTCTTACAATTACTGGATAACCAATGTCTTTTACTGCTTCTATAGCCTCTTCAACACTTTCTACAGCATGACATTTTGGAATAGGTTCATTAAGTTTATCCATGAAATGACCGAACAAATCACGGTCTTCCACATCTTTAATTGTCTGAATATCAGAACCTAAAACTTTAATTCCATCAAGTAAACCTAAATCTCCAAGTCCTGTAGCGATATTTAATCCTGTTTGTCCACCCATAGTCGGTAAAATTGCATCGACATTTTCTTTTTAATAATTTCTGAGACAATTTCAGGAGTTAATGGTTCGGTATAAACAGTATCCGCCATATCCATATCAGTTTGAATAGTAGCAGGATTACTGTTAACAAGGACAGTTTCAATTCCCTCTTCTCTTAGTGATTTACATGCTTGTGAACCAGAATAATCAAATTCTGCTGCTTGACCAATTTGAATAGGTCCAGAACCGATTATTAATACTTTTTTTAATATCCTTATCAATAGGCATTTTGTAATCCTCATTAATTTTTATTATAAAATGGTAATCTTAATATTCATCCATCATTTGACTAAATTTATCAAAAACATATCTTGTATCATTTGGACCAGGTCCTGCTTCAGGATGGTATTGAATACAGTGAACAGGCAATTCCTTATGTGAAAAACCTTCAGGAGTTCCATCATTAAGATTTACTTGAGTTAAAGCTAAGTCAGTCTCATTAATAGACTCTTTATCAATAGTAAATCCGTGATTTTGAGAAGTGATATATACTTTGCCAGTATGTAAATCTTTTACCGGCTGATTTGCCCCTCTGTGTCCAAATTTCATTTTGTAAGATCTGGCTCCAAAAGATTTAGCTACTAACTGCTGACCCATACAAATTCCAAAAATAGGTAATCTTTCAGATAATTTTTGAACTGTGCTGATAGTTTCATGTACCCTATCAGGATTTCCCGGTCCTGAAGTAATCATCAAACCGTCCGGAGAGTAATCCAAAATAGTTTTATAATCAGTATCATATGGGAACAAAACAACTCCGATTCCACGTTCCAAAAAGTTGTTTATAATATTTTTCTTAACACCGCAGTCAATTAAAGCTACTTTTTTTTTGTTAGCATCCTCATTGAAAACTTTAATTTCTTTAGTAGATACCTGCGGCACAACATCAATATCAACAATACTTGGCTGAGCACGTGCAAGTTCTATTAATTCACTGTCAGGAATGTCTTCAGTTGAAATAGCTGCTTTCATTGAACCTTCTTCACGAATTTTAAGAGTTAAATCACGTGTGTCGATTCCACTAATTCCAGGAGTTTCAAATTCATTTAAAAAATCATCTAAAGTTTTTTGTGATGAAAAATTAGAAACTTCTCTGCAAACTTCCCTTACAACAAAACCTTCAGCTTGAATTTTATCTTACTGATACCATTCTTCACTTACCCCATAATTTCCCTCTAAAGGATAAGTAGACATTAATATTTCTCCTTTAAAAGAAGGATCAGTTAAAGATTCAGTATAACCAACCATACCAGTTGAAAAAACAAGTTCCCCTACCTTAGTAGTTTCATAACCGAAACCATCACCTTTTAAAACTGTACCATCTTCCAAAGCTAATTTAGCCATTTTTACCATTAAATCACCATTGTAAAAAAAATAATAATCATCTATCTTTAATAATTATGATTTTTATATATTATTAAATTTATCATTTTTAGCCCAAAATACTGCAAAAACATAATATTTATAAGGAATCCCAACATGGTCAAAACCTGCATTTTTTAAACATTTCAACTGAAAATCCACAGAACTGGGTTTATCATAAGTTCTCCTAATTTTAGCCTCGCCATAAGCTTTCTCACTAATTTCACCCGTATGTTCATCAAGTTTTGATTTAAAATAATCTTCAACACCTTTATTAGGATTTAAAACCTGATCTGCATTGACAAAGTTTCCACCATCCTTTAATAAATCATAATACTTTTCAATTAAAACTTTCTTTTCCGTTCCAGTCAAATGATGGAAAGAAAGAGAAGATATGATTATATCAAACTTTGTGTTGAATTCATGAGTTATATAATCGTCACATATAAATGAAATATTATCATTTCCTTCAAATCTTTTTTCGGCCTCTTTTAGCATTTCCTCAGCCAGGTCAATAAGGACAATTTCTGCATTTGGATATTTTTCAAGTAAAAATTGAGATAAAATACCCGTTCCCGCACCCAAATCTAAAACTTTCGGATTATCTCCTTTAAAATCAATACAATCAATAGCTATTCCATAAAAATCATCAAAACATGGTATTAAAGCTCTTCTTTCACTATCATATTCTTTAGCTTTTTGGTTGAACTTATTTACAACAGACATTCTTTAATCCTCTAGTATTCTTAAAGAAAAGTTTAAACTTCTGCTTGAATGAGTCAGAGCACCAAGAGAAATTATATCAATTCCCAATTTAGCATAATCCACAATATTTTCAGCAGTGATTCCTCCAGAAACTTCAATTAAAGAATTGTCACGAATATTTAATTTGATTAACTCTTCCAAAACTTCTTCAACCTCTTTAGGAGACATGTTATCCAACATTACAATATCTGCTTTATTTTCAACACAATCAACAGCATCTTTTAGGGATTCGACTTCTATTTCAATTTTTTTAGAAAAGCTAACATTTTCTTTAGCTTTTAAAAGTGTTTCCAAAGGAGTTCCAACACTGGCTATATGATTATCCTTAATCAACACCATATCATCAAGGGAGAATCTGTGTGTATCTGCACCACCTATTTTTAATGCCTGTTTATCGAATTTTCCAATAGCCGGCAGTGTTTTACGTGTTCCTGCAATTATTACATCATAATCATTTACCAAATTAACATGATAATCAGCAGCACTGGCTACACCACTCATTCTCATGAGCAGATTTAGTGCAGAACGTTCAAGCAACAATATTGTCCTTGCATCACCTTTTAAACACATTAACAAATCATTTTTAGCTATTTTAGTTCCATCTTTTAAGTTAAAAATTACTTGGACATTTTTAGACTCAAACATTTCCTTAATGATATCAATACCTGCCAAAATACCTTCATCTTTAGAAATAATATGAGCAGTTACAGTTTTATCTTCATCAACTACTGCTTCAGATGTAATATCTCCAAAACCTTCATCTTCTTCAAGCATGTATTCAATTATTCTATCCAAAAAATCACCAAAATTTTAAATTATATGTTGATATATATTTTTATTATAATTAATATAAGTGATTAAATGGAAATTACATTTTTAGGAACATCTTCAGCAGTTCATTCATATACAAGAAACCACCCTGGGATAATTTTAAAAGCCTTTGGTGAAGTTATGTTATTTGATTGTGGAGAATCCACCCAAAGACAGCTGATATATGCAAAGATAAGTCCGATGAAAATATCCAAGATTTTCATTAGCCATTATCATGGAGATCATATATTGGGCCTTCCAGGACTTCTGCAATCCCTGAATTTCAGAGGAAGAGAAAAACCATTAACAATATATGGGCCAAAAGGTCTTAAAAAGTTGAAAATGCAATATATTCATTAGGTTATTGCAAATTTGATTTTCCGATTGAATTTATAGAAATCAGCAGCGGAACAATACTTGAAACTGATGAATATATCATTAAATCCCAGGAAGTTATGCATAATGTAACCAACCTTGCATATTCAATAGAAGAAAAAAAAAACCCAGATTTTTGAGAAATAAAGCTATTGAACTTGGTGTTCCTGTAGGCCCTCTTTTTTGGAAAATTGCACAATGGTGAAGAAGTTGAAGTAAACGGAAAAATCATAAAACCCGAACAGGTTCTTGGAGATACCCGAAAAGGAATAAAAATCACATACTCCGGAGATACCAGACCATGTGAAGAAATGATTGAATTTGCAAAAAACAGTACTTTGCTAATCCATGAGTCAACATACACGCTTGAAGATGATGATAAAGCAGAGAAAATTTCCATTCAACATCACAGGATGCTGCTACAATAGCCAAATGTTCCAACACTAAACGATTAGTATTAACTCACATCAGTACCAGATATACTGACACAGAGGATTTATTAAAGGAAGCTAAAAAAGTTTTTGAAAATGTTGAAGTTGCAGACGATTTAATGACAATAGAAATTTTAAGTGCATAATATGAATATTATAGATATGTTAGAGGACCCTGTTTCAAAAATAATCATTATTTTATTAATTATAATTACTACAAGCATTATTGTAAGACTTGTAGCTTATTTAATGAATAAAATGAAGAGATTTAAAAAAGACATTACTTTGATTTATCTTATCAGAGACATTATAAATTATATAATTTATTTCATAGCATTAATGTCCATATTGCAAATATTTGATATAAATCTGGCAGGAACATTATTAAGTTTAGGAATTGTAGGTATTGCTGTGAGTTTTGCAGCTAAAGATCTCATATCCAATTTCTTTTCAGGAATCTTGTTAATAATGGGCAGAAGTGTCAAAGTCGGAGATACTCTTGAAATCAAAGAAATGAAAGGAACAGTAGAAACAATAAGCCTCAGGTCAACAACTATCAGAGATGACAATGGAGTGTTAAGCAACATTCCAAATTCCATACTAACCAACAATACTTATTAACAATATAACAAAAAAAGAAAGACACAGAGTAGATTTGATTGTTGGAATAGATTTAAATATAGACATTGAAGAATTTAAAATACATATTTTAGATTTTATAAACAGACAGGAAGGTATTTTAAAAAATCCAAAAGCTCAAGTTTTTTCAAAAGGCATTAATTTTGAAGAAAGCTCACTGAAAATATCCTTTTGGATAAAAGACTTTAATAAAAAAGAAAAATATAAGTTAATTATTACTAATGAAATTAGAAAGTATGTTAACAACAGGTGAAATAATGAGTGGGTCTTTACAAGATGAAATTAAACAATTGAAAGATGAAAAAAATGCAATAATTCTTGCACATAATTATCAGCCTAAAGAAATTCAAGAAATAGCTGATTTCCTTGGAGATTCATTAGAATTATGTATGAAAGCTGCTGAAATAGAAGATAAAGACTTAGTTATTTTCTGTGGAGTAGACTTTATGGCTGAAACTGCTTATATCTTAAATCCGGATAAAAAAATCGTAATTCCAGATTTGGAGGCAGAATGTCCTATGGCACATATGTTACCGGAAGACGAATTATTAAAAGCAAAAAGAAGAACATCCTGATGCAGGAGTAATTCTTTATGTAAACAGTATTGCTGAAGCCAAACAACATGCAGACACATTATGTACTTCAGCTAATGCACTAAAAGTTACTGAAAGTTTACCTCAAGATGAAATACTCTTTGGACCTGATAACAATTTAGGCAGCAATGTAGCTAAACAAACTTCCAAAGAAATTATACCTGTTCCAAAAAAGGCGGACACTGTTATGTTCATAAACTATTCCATACTGAAGATGTTGAATTAAAAAGAAAACAGCACCCAGATGCAGAAATAATTTGCCATCCCGAATGTAATATGGATGTTCAGGAAGCATGTGACAAAGTCCTTTCAACTGGCGGAATGTTAAAATATATTGCTCAAAGCGACAAAAAGGAATTTGTAATTGGTACTGAAATTGATATGATTACCAGACTTGAAAGTGAAATTCCAGGTAAAAATTATATCCTTTACTTGAAGGAGCTATCTGCAGCACTATGAAATTACATACTTTAGAAAAAGTAAGAAATGCACTTAAAAACGAAGAACCTCAAGTAACTGTTCCAAAAGAAATAGCTGAAAAATCCTTAAAAGCTACTCAACACATGTTAAAAGTATCAAAATAGCTGGAATAACTCACAGCTACTTGAAAACTTTTTTAATCCATATCTTCTAAAAAAACTAGATAAAAATATTGCCATTTCAATTTCTTCTCTTGAAATAAAATCTTCAACTTTGATTTTGGATTCACTGCTTTGAAATGGGAAAAACTCTTTTTAAATTTTGTTTTTAATATCAAATTATCATTTGTGATTTGTGTTTCATCATCAAGATTATTATTTAAAAATTCCAACTGATTTTGGGATAATCCGCTTATGTTATAGCTAATAAATCCCCCATCAGCATTTTCACCATAATCTACAATCCTAACATCCATACTATCACCTGAAATTTTTCATAAATTCGGACAACTCTTCTTCAATTGTTTCAAGTTCCCGAAATCCGATATGACCCAAATTAGAATCATAAATAATCAATTCAGAATCTTCAATTAAATTATGCATTGGAATTGCATCTAAATTTGGAGGGAAATACTGGTCCTGATTTATTCCAATTATTAAAACTTTTAGATCTTATTTTATTCAAATCCTTTTCAATATCATAATCCAGAGTTGCGTCATTACAATATTTAACATCAAAAATGCTGTCAAGCAATCCTTCATCTCCAAATTCATCAAATTCCACATCCAATTGACTATTCGGAATTTTATGAAGAGCTTCCTTTGAAATTCGAAACTGTAAACCGCCTGAGTAGCCAGTCTTAGGGTTCTAATAATGAAGAAGTATTTTTTCCAGAATCATAATCCCCGTCAGTTGAAATAATCTCATCAACTAATTTTGATAAAATATAATTGCGTCCCGCTACTTTATAACCGCTTGCTCCAGAAATAATGAAATCCGCATAGTCAGGATATAGAACTGCACATGTCAAAGCTACAAAACCCCCATGGAGTTCCCAATAATCCCCCTAACATGAGTTATTCCGAATTTGTCTTTTAAGAACTTATTTTGAAAATTAACCATATCTTCAATACTATACTTTGGAAATGAATTATTTAAATTAGTTGTTGATGGGCTACATGAACCTGGAGCACCTAATTCAGAAAGCGAAATAATAAAGAATTCATTTTTATCAAAAGGACCTCCAGTATAAGATAAAGGACATAATTTGCTAACTGAAGCATAATTTCCCAAAGAACCATGACAGTATACAATAGCATTATTAATACAACCGTTATCATCATATTTTGGAGTTCCAAAGGTCATATACTCTACAGAAACATTATTTAATACATCTCCACTTTGGAATTTGAAAGAATCCATAATATATTCTTCACGCTTTGAAATAAAATAATCATCTAAATCCATGATAATAATTTCCATAATAAAATATTTAAACTAAACTACAGTAATCTTATTTTAATGAAATATAAAATACTAGAGAACCCAAATTGTGAAGATGCTTACGGTTTAATAGAAGAAGCATTAAGAAAAAAGAGCTACAATTACAATATATGCCTGCTGTAAAGTCAATTATGAGGGAAGAGCATTAAGTGAATTGAATTGGGGAGAACGTATAATCCTAATAAAACCAGACGGTTCATTTTTAATACATCAGGAAAAAAAAAGTAGAGCCTGTAAATTGGCAACCTCCAAAATCCAAAACAAGAGGATATATCCAGGACAATAACTTAATTTTAGAAAGCCACAGAAGAACACCTAAAGAATTATTAACTGTTGAAATTAGAAAAGTCCAATACATAACTTATGCAAACATTGAAGACTTTGAAGAACTTGAACAGGCAGGTTATGAAAAAGATATGGGAGACATGATTATGGAAAAACCCCATATGATTGAAGAAGGCTTCAAGCCAACAGCAAGAGAATACAGTGTTGAACACGGTTTTATAGACATTTTAGGAAAAGATTGTGATAACAACCTGATGATTTTGGAATTAAAAGCACGTAAAGCAGGAGTAAGTGCTGTAAAACAACTGAAAAGATATCTTACTGATTTTGAAGATGGTGACAATGATTATTTAAAAGAATGTCTTGTCCAAAAAAAAAAGAAAATCAGAGGTTTGCTTGTAGCACCATCACTTGGAGAAGATGCTAAAGAATTAATAGAAAAAGAAGGCATTGAGTTTGTAGCGGTAAATCCTCCAAAAGAATTAAAAAGAGATAAAAAAGTAACATTGGATGCTTTTTTAACTTAAAGACTTTTCAATTCTTTTTAATTCATCAACATAATATTTTTTAGTATGCAAATTAGCGGGAATTGAATTGGTTACATGACACTCTTTTTCCAATTTGAAAATAAGATAATCTTCAGTATCTAAAGAAACAGAACCATCATCACTTAATAATTCTAAATTATCCAATTCTTCAAGAATACTTTCATATTCTTTTTGTTCTAAAGCAATAACATCATCCAAATCCATTTTTTGTATTTTAGGATTTAGCTGTAAAGCAATAGCTACAAATCCGTTAACAGTTTTATTATCAATGTCAAATTCAGATTTTCTAATTTCCTCCATACTTAGTTTAACATGATGTAATGTAGCATTAGTAACAGGAATTTCTCTAGACAATCCAATTTGATTTATTTCATAATGATTTTTCCAAGTACCAACTTTATAAATTGCATAATTTATGTTATCAAAGTTTATAATTTCAGGTTTTGCCATACTATCACACTTACATATTATTTATATCCACTGATTAAAAAACATTTAGTTTTAAATATTATAAATAATAAAAGTTAAATTTAATGGAGGTTAGGCTGTGAAAAAATGTCCCGAATGTGGAAATCCATAGTTACGATGGTGCACCTGCATGTGGGAACTGTGGATATAAATTTCCAAAAATGAAACCCTCAGCTCCTAAAAAGGAAATATTTGATAAAGCTCCTGAAAAAAAGAAAAAACAATTTAGCGACGAAGAAAGTACAATTGAAATCATTAAAGAAAACAAAATTCTCATTGGAGCAATTATACTTATTACAATAATCGTCATCTGCGGAATTGTCATCACAGGACCAAACAATAATAACCAAACTGCACAAAGTGGAGATATGGTTAAATTTTCTGAAGCAGGATTTTCTTTCAGCTATCCAAGCAGTTGGAATGAAGTAAATGGAACTGACAGCGACCATGAAGGTTCCGTCTTCTTTAAAAACGAAAATGGCACTATTATCCAATATTATAATGTATCTAATGATTCCACATCATTAAAAGATATAACTCAAGATAGAATTAGTTATGCTCAGGAAATGGAAATTATATAGATACAGTTCAGACAATAACATTAGATGGTAGAAATGCTTCAGATGTAATTTTAGAGCAATCAAATGGAAATTACACCAGATATGTATCATTATTCAGCAATGGAGAATTATATGTATTTAAAATAAGTGGCGATTCATTAAATTCCATTAATTCTAGTGATATTAATACTGTACTTCAAACCGCAGATATTGCATAAGTATGAATTATTTCATACTTTTTTCTATTTTTTAAAGTGTTTAATATGAAAATTAAAATTGCACTATGTCAGATTAATGTAGTTGACAATAAAGAAAAAAACATTGAAAATGCCACATCTATGATTTTAAAAGCAGTTAAACAGAATGCTGATTTTATTGTTCTTCCCGAAATGTTTAATTGCCCATATTCCAATGAAAAGTTCATAGAATACTGTGAAGAAGAAACACATAGCCCAACATTATCCAAAATAGCCAAATTAGCTAATGAAAATAATACATATATTTTAGCAGGATCCATTCCTGAAAAGGAAGGCTCAAAAATCTTTAACACCAGCTATTTATTTGATAAAAACGGTGAAATAATAGCCAAACATCAAAAAATGCACCTATTTGATATTGATGTTAAAGGAAAAATTTATTTTAAGGAATCAGACACATTAAGTTCCGGAAATAAAGTTACAATAGCCAAAACAGACTTTGGAAAAGTAGGTATCGGAATCTGTTATGATATTCGTTTTCCTGAACTGGCTAAACTAATGGCAGAAGCCGGAGCTCAAATTCTGTTTTATCCCGGAGCATTTAACATGACAACAGGTCCTGCCCATTGGGAACTTACATTCAGATCCAGAGCTTTGGATAATCAGGTTTATTGTGTTGGTGTTGCACCTGCACTAAATAAAGATGCAAGCTATCACAGTTACGGCCATTCAATTATTGCAAATCCATGGGGTGAAGTGATTGTCCAGCTGGATGAACAGGAAAACATGGAAATAGCAGAAATAGATTTAGAGGAAATAAAAAAAAAGTAAGAACAGAACTTCCACTTTTTAAAAAACAAAAGAAGTGATTTATATAAGATTAACTTAATTTAGCTAATCTTTTTTCAAACCAATCTTCTTTTCCCGGTTTTTTCTTAGATAAAACTTCAATAGCCTTATTTAAAATTCTGATTTCATTTTCCAAATCATTGTTCTTTCTATAAAGAATACATAATCTTTTATAAGGAGCATCTTTTGGCTGTTCTTCAGTTACATACTGTTCATATTCTTTAATAGTTTTTTGAACATTGGCTTTTTCCATTTCCTTAATTGTACTCATTGGTTTTATTTTTGATAAAGTTTTACCAGATGCTTTTGCTTTTTTTTTAGCCTTATCTGCTTTTTTAAGAGCCTTGTTACATGATTTTTTAAAGTCTTTATCTTTTTTCCTTACGTCTTGCATCTTTAATTAAATCAATGGAGTCGTCAGAAGCTAAATCCCCCAATGCATGAATAGTAGCTAAACGGACACCCCAGTCTTCATCTTCAAGTCCTTTAGCTATTGTATATAATTCATCATGTGCCTGAAGCTCTCCTAAAGCTCTTATTGCTGTTTTTCTTACTCCAAAATCATCATCCTCTACAGCACCTGCAAAATAAGGAATAACTTTTTCATCCTTAGTTTCTTTAAGAGCAAATGTTAAAAAACGTTTATTTTTACCTTCTGATGCCTCAAATTTTTCAATTAATTTATCCCTGGCAACTTCCCCATGTTACCTAAAATTTCAGCTGCTTTAAATCTTATTTGAGCATTGTCATCAGTAGTTGCTTCAATTAATGGATCAATAGCTTCAATATCAGTTACACCAATCAAAGCATTGACCGCTTCCTTTCTTACACTTACATCATCATCTGAGAGATTATCAATAGCTTCCTTTAAAATTAAATCAGACATTTTATATCTCCTAAAAGTTTAAAACTTATATTAATAATAAATTAGTTTTAGTAAATATATAATCTTTAAGATAAAAGTTGAGATAAAAATGATAACTGAGCAAACAAAAAGCTATTCAAAAAACAAATATACAAAACCCTACATCCATGGGTTAGACAATGGTTCGATGAAACTTTCGAAGATTTTACTCCAGCTCAGAAAAAAGTCAATTGTAGACATTCACAAAGGAAACAATATTTTGGTTTCATCACCTACAGGATCAGGAAAAACATTAACTGCTTTTTTATCAATACTTAGTGAACTAACAACTCTTTCCCAGAAAGGTGAACTTGAAGATAAAGTTTATTGCATTTATATTTCACCACTGAAAGCTTTGGATAATGATATTGAAAAAAATCTGGAGGAACCTCTTAAAGGCATTGAAAAAATTGCAGGAAAGGATTTGGGAATCAGAAAGGCAGTCCGAACAGGTGACACTACCCAATATCAAAGACAGAAAATGCTTAAAAAGCCCCCACACATCCTAATTACCACCCCTGAAACTTTATCCATTTTACTGGTAGCACCAAAGTTTAGGGAAAAATTAAGCAATGTGAAATATGTTATAATTGATGAAATACATTCACTTGCTGAAAATAAACGTGGTGTACATCTAAGTTTATCACTTGAGCGTTTACAACATTTAATTGGACAATATACAAGAATTGGACTTTCAGCTACTGTCAGCCCTCTTGAAGAAGTCGCCAAATTCCTTGTAGGTTATGAATACGGAGTTGAGCGGGATTGTAAAATCATCAATATAAATTACCTTAAAGACATGGATATAAAAGTTCTATGTCCTGTTAGTGACATTATGCTGGCAGATAGTGAGGATACCCGACTTGGAACATATAACTTATTGGATGACCTGATTCAGGAAAATAAAACCACCCTTGTCTTTACAAATACAAGAAGTGGAACTGAACGTTTTGTCTACAATCTTAAAAAAAAAATGTTTCCAAAAAACTATAATGATGAAAATATAATGGCCCATCACTCTTCACTTTCAAAAGAAGTTCGTCTGCAGCAACTGAAAACAAATTAAAAGAAGGAAAACTTAAAGTCGTAGTTTCATCAACATCACTGGAATTGGGAATAGACATCGGATATATTGATTTGGTTGTTCTTATTAACTCTCCAAAATCCGTTTCAAGAGCTCTTCAAAGAATCGGAAGAAGCGGACACAAATTAAATGAAAAATCCACCGGAAGAATTATTGTAACAAATCGTGATGATCTGGTTGAATGTTCTGTTTTGTTAAAAGATGCCAAAGAAGGTAAAATTGATAAAATAAACATTCCTCAAAATTGTTTAGATGTTCTGGCCCAGCACATTTATGGAATGAGTATTGAAAATCCCTGGGACATCGATTACGCATATGATGTAATCAGAAAAAGCTATTGCTACAAAAATTTAACCAGAGATGATTATGAAGATGTTTTTAAGCTATATGGCTGGAGAATATGAAGAGCTTGAAGAGAGATATGTTTATGCTAAAATCTGGATAGATTATAAGGAAAACACCTTCGGCAAACGTGGAAAACTAGCCAGAATGTTATATTCAACAAATATCGGAACAATTCCCGACAGCTCAGGAGTTTTAGTTAAATGTGACGGTGAAACTGTCGGAAAAATAGAAGAGGACTTTATGGAAAGACTGAAAAAAAGGAGACACTTTTTGTTTTAGGCGGACAGACATACCGTTTCAATTATGGAAAAGGAATGACAATAAATGTTTCACCAGCTAATGGCCCTCCAACAATTCCTTCCTGGTTTTCACAGCAATTACCATTATCTTTTGACTTGGCTATGGATATTCAAAGATTCAGAGCACATATGGATGCCAAATTCAGATACAACAAAAGCAAACAGGAAATTATGGAGTTCATATACGATTACTTATATGTAGATGACTTTGCAGCCAATTCAATTTATGAATACTTTGTAGAACAGTACACATATGCAAAAATACCTAAGCAATCAGAGGTTATTGATTGAATACTATAAGGGATTTGGTGACAGGCGTTTTGTAATATTCCACAGCTTATTTGGGAGAAAGGTAAATGATGCACTTTCAAGAGCAGTAGCTTACATTGTTGCAAGACAGTACAATACAAATGTTACAATATCCATCTCAGACAACGGATTTTACTTAAGTGCAGAAGGAACCCTTGGAGGGCTGGAAGCATTTAAACAGCTAACTCCAGAAAACTTTAAAAATATCCTAACACAATCATTAAATAAAACCGAAACATTAGCCAGCAGATTCAGACATTGTGCCGGCAGATCACTAATGACCCTTAGACACTATAAAGGAGAGGCAAAATCTGTTGGTCGCCAACAGGTGAGAGGAAAAATATTGCTTAAATTTGTTCAGGAAATGGATAATGACTTTTCAATCCTAAAAGAAGCTAGAAGAGAAGCATTGGAAGATTATATGGATGTCAATAATGCTCTTAAAGTTATTGAACTAGTAGCTTACGGGCAAATGGAAATTAAAACGATAAATACAGTTATCCCAACCCCATTTGCATTTAATTTAGTTTCACAAGGGTATTTGGATGTATTAAACCAGAATGATAAAGCGGAATTTACAAAAAAGAATGCACAAAGCTGTTTTAGAGCAGATAAAAAGAAAAATTAAAAGAAAGTGATTTATAAAAAAGTGGTAATATGAAAACATTATTAGTATATTATTCAAGAACACAAATAACCGAAAAAAAATAGCTAAAACCATTCAAAAGACCTGGATTGTGATATTGAAGAAATTACAGTTGGAGACAAATATGACGGAACTATAGGATACATAAAAGGAGGATTTGATGCAAGTGCAAACAGAGTCTGTGAAATTAACAAGGTAACTAAAAATCCCAAAGATTACGATTTAGTTATAATTGGAACTCCTGTCTGGGCAGCTACAATGGCAACACCAATATACAGCTATTTAAAAGAATATGGCAATCAAATCAAAAATCTGGCCAGTTTTTGTACATGCGGAGGCAGCGGATATGAAAAAACCTTAAAGAAAATAGCTAAAATAACCGGCAAAACTCCAATAGCTACAATGTATCTGACAAAAAATGAAATTGAAAATCCTGAAGAAAACATAAATAACTTTGAAAACAAAATTAATAACAGGTGATAAAAATGACTAAATGGGGACCAGTATTTCTTGGTTTTATCCTTGCAGTAATTGTAAAATCATTCTTTGCACATTATGAATTTATAGGATTGCTCCTTGTTGGATTTATAGTAGGATATTTATGCCGTGACGGAGCAATAAGCGGAATGTGGAATGCAGCAGTTGCTGGTGCATTCGGAACCATAGTATCTGCAATATTATTTGTTATAATTGCTACCTTTGGAGGAGCTCTATTTGGAATCTTCGGAGGTTTAGTTGGATTTACAGTATCCGGAATTACAACAATCTTTATAGTTTTAGGATATTTAATATACTATGCAATAGTCATGGGTATTGCTGGCGGTGTTGGAGGATTAATTTCTTCTAAAAAATAAGGGGGAAAAATATATGGATTTTAAAAATTTTATTGATTGGAAATCATTTATAATGGGAGTCGCATTTGCTTCATTTATCTGTGTTGTTGCATCACAGTACCAATTAGATTGGTTATATGCATTTGCAGCTATTGGTTTACTTTATGTTGGTTATAAAGCTAAAAATATGAAATGGGGAGCTATCTTAGGTGCAATAGCAGCAACTCCATTATTTGTACTTGCAGCATATGGTGTTTTCGGACCTCTTTCAGACAGTTCTTTTGATCCGCAGGTAAGTATGTTTGTTACACTTATTGCTGTTCTCATGGTTGGAGCATTAGTTGGTTTTGTTGGAGCATACACTTACAGAAATAGGGAAAGAGCAATTGCTGCAAAGGAAAAACAGGTAAAAACAGGTAAAAATAAAAAAGGAAAAAAATAATTTTAAGTTATTATTTTTTCCAATTCTTCTTTTTTAATTGCATTTTTAATTTCAAGGGCAATTCTTCTACCCATACTCATAGGTTTTCCATAAGTTAAATAGCTGTAAGGTGAACCTCCCATAAAAGTATTAGTTCCACCATCGGTTCTAGCACTTATTTCAAAACAGATTACTTCTAAATTATCATTTACTAAAGTTTGCATACAGAACGGACCGTTTAATCCAGGAGCAACAAGTTTTTTAGCACTTTCCACTAATTTATCCGCCATTTCAAATACTTGAGGAAGTAAAGATTCTCTGATAACTGCAGGATGATTACCTGTAACCACATAAGATGGGCTTAAATCAATATCTAACTGGTCTTTAGCAGGCATTCTTACAAAACCGTCAATACTGGATTCATATCTTGTATCCATACCTAACAATTCAACTTCATCTTCCAAAGCGGAATAGAAATAATGTATACAGTAATTACATCCGGAAACATATTCTTCAATATGTGCATTAGCTACATCTGAGTCTTCCAGCCATCCGCGAGCTTTCATGGCATCTATTTTTTTATTGAATTCTTCAGGAGATGATGCTACAAAATAACCTCTTCCTCCCCTTGCACCAGGGAATTTAACCATAACCGGACGGTCAATTTCTGAAGGATTATCATATTTGTAAGGTATTCTTACTTCACCTTCAACAAGAAGTGCTCTTTCTTTGTCTCTTTCAGCTTCCCATCTTAAAATATCCCTATTACCAAACATAGGAACATTAAATTTATCTTCAACATTGTCAAGACCTGCATATGCTACAAATGAACCGTGAGGTATAACAATAGCATTCATGTCTCTTAGCTTTTTGCTGAACATCTTCATTGACAATGTCTTTAAATTTGTCAACGATTATATATTCATCTGCAACATCAAAACGTTGATATGGTACTTCTCTTCCTTTTTCACAAACAATAGCTGTTCTAAAACCTTCTTCTTTTGCACCTTGTAGAATATGCAAGGAAGTGTGGCTTCCAAGAGTAGCTATGGTTATATTGTCTTTGTCGTAATTGTCTAATATCTCAAAAATATCTTCAAGTTTAACTTCTCCCATTTTAATATCTCCTCAAAGAATTGATGTATAATAATATATATTTAAGATATTATAACCCTTTTTGTTTTTAAAAAAAGATTGAACAGAACAGTTAATTTTTAAAAAACAATTAACAAAAATTCAATCAAATGTTAAAAACAAATATTAAAAAGGATAACTGATAAAATAATAAATTAGAAATTTTTAAATCATGAGATGAACTTTATGCTAATCGGATTAATATCAGATACACATATTCCAGACAGAGCTAGAGAACTTCCTAAAAATGTAATATCCTCATTTGAAAATGTTGATTTGATATTGCATGCAGGAGATTTAACTTCCACAAAAGTAATTGATGAATTGGAAAAAATAGCTCCAACAATAGCTATTCAGGGAAATATGGATAGAGCAGCTGGAATAATGTTGCCTAATGCAAAAGTTATCGAAGCTGAAGGATTGAAAATCGGAATTGCTCATGGAGAAGTATATCCAAGAGCAGATACACAACAATTACTTTATTTGGCAAAACAGTTAGACGCAGATATTTTAGTTACAGGACATTCCCACCAGCCCAAAATAGAACAGATTGACGGAGTTTTATTATTGAATCCTGGAAGCCCTGTTGTTCCAAGACTTGCAGACAGAACTGTAATGTTACTTGAAATTAATAATAAAGAGGTTGATGTGGAAGTTATTAAAATTGGAAATCCTGTGTGCAGTACATTAGATTTAGACAAATTTAAAGGAGAATGAAAAATGGGCAGTCGTTGGCAAATGGAAAAAAAACATGATCCATATTACAAAAAAAGCTAAAAAAAGAAGATTATCGTTCAAGAGCATCATATAAAATCAAACAGTTAGACAAAAAATTCAAACTTATTAAAGAAGGAGATACCGTTGTAGATCTTGGAGCAGCTCCAGGAGGATGGTCCCAGGTAGCTTTAGAAAAAGTTGGAGAAGAAGGTCTTGTAATCGGAGTGGATTTAAACAGAATAAAACCTTTCCCTGAAGAAAATTTCCATGGAATCAGAGGAGATTTTACAACTACGGAAGTTCAGGAAAAAGTTATGAATTTAATTGGAGGAAAAGCTAAAGTCGTAATTTCTGATGCGTCACCATCATTATGCGGAATTAAAAATATTGACCAGTTAAGATCAATTGATTTGACAAACACAGTTATTGGAATTGCTGATAATATTTTAGAGCCTAAAGGAAACTTAGTTATGAAAGTATTTCAAGGTCCCGAATATAAAGACATGCTAACCAGACTTAAAAAGAAATACAGGCAAGTAAAAACAACAAAACCTCCATCATCCCGTAAAAAAGCTCAGAAATGTATGTTGTGGGATTAGACTTTAAACCTAAAAAAAATAAAAAAAGTAAAGATTAAAGATTATTGTATGCTACAGTAGCATTCTGTAATTTTTCCTTAGCAAAATTTATTCTACTATCAACTTCGTTTGATGACTTGCCGGAATCCAGTGCACTTTGAACATTTTGAATAGCGGAATCAGCTTTTGTTAATTCCAATCTTGCATCATTATATTTTTGAACCTGAGCTGTGTCCCCATTATCATAATACAAAGATTTTACACCATCAAATTGTGATTCCAAATCACTATATGAAGATTTTAGCTCCGCAAGTTCATCATATTGATTACCAGAAGAAATTTCATTAGTAATTCCTGATGAAACAATACTAAATCCAACATATGCCACAACAACAATTGTTGAAATAATCATTATGATTCCAACAACAGAAATAAGCATGGATGTGGATTTAAATAAATTTAATCTAGATTTTCTCATATTATCCTCATTTTATTAAATAAAAAACTATCTAATAATTTAATAATATTTTTACTTGTTTTTAGTATATAATATTTTACTTACCAAATGCTCAATACAATATTTTTTAAAGTATGAAAAATTAATAATATTTTAATGAATGCTAGTACAAAATCACGAACATCTGTTGCAAAATTTGAGGAATTTTTCGCTACAACATACAAAGATGATGTATTTGAAATCCTTGAAAAATATCCTGATGAAAGGTCACTTACTGTAGATTACAATGATTTGGAAATGTTTGACCCTGATTTGGCAGATTTATTAATTGAAAAACCTGAAGAAGTTATTGAAGCATCCAAAAGTGCAATAAAAAATATTGATCCTTTAGTAAAAGATGCTGATATCAATATTCGTTTTGAAAATCTTTCTAATATAATTCCTTTAAAAACACTATTAAGTAAGTACATTGGGACATTTGTCGCTGCAGATGGAATTGTAAGAAAAACAGATGAAATAAGACCTAGAATTGAAACTGGTGTCTTTGAATGTAGAGGATGTATGAGGCTGCATGAAGTAGAGCAACGTTCCGACAGCAGAATTATAGAGCCTTCTTTATGTAGTGAATGTGGTGGAAGATCATTTAGATTGCTGCAGGAGGAATCAAAATACATTGATACTCAAACAGCAAGAATGCAGGAACCATTGGAGAATTTATCTGGAGGAACTGAACCTAAACAGATGTTAATGGTTTTGGAAGATGATTTAGTAGACCAATTAAATCCCGGAGATAAAGTAAGAATTACAGGAACTTTAAAAACATTCAGAGAAGAGCGCAGCGGCAAATTCAAAAACTACATTTATGTAAATCATATCGAACCTTTAGAGCAGGAATTTGAAGAATTGCAGCTTACAGAAGAAGATGAGGCAAAAATCATTGAACTTTCTAAAGACCCTGACATTTATGAAAAAATCATCAAATCAACTGCCCCATCAATCAGAGGTTATAGAGATGTAAAAGAAGCTATTGCTCTTCAATTATTTGGTGGTGCTGCAAAAGAGCTTGAAGATGAAACTAGATTAAGAGGAGATATTCATATTTTAATCGTCGGGGACCCAGGTATCGGTAAATCCCAAATGCTTAAATACGTTTCAAAATTAGCTCCAAGAAGTATTTACACAAGTGGTAAAGGTACAACAGGAGCAGGGTTAACTGCAGCAGCAGTTAGAGATGAATTAGGCGGATGGTCTCTTGAAGCAGGTGCATTAGTACTTGGGGACCAGGGTAATGTATGTGTTGACGAACTGGACAAAATGAGGTCAGAAGACCGTTCAGCACTTCACGAGGCACTGGAACAACAAACTGTAAGTATTGCTAAAGCAGGAATCATGGCTACTTTAAATTCAAGATGTTCAGTTCTTGCAGCAGCTAACCCTAAATTCGGAAGATTTGACAGATTTAAAATACTTGCAGAGCAAATTGATTTGCCTTCCCCAATTTTATCTCGTTTCGATTTAATATTTGTTGTTGAAGATAAGCCAAGTGTAAAAGGAGATTCAGAACTTGCACAGCACATTCTCCAAATACACCAGCAAAATACTGTAAATTATGAAATTGAACCTGAATTACTCAGAAAATATATTGCATATGCCCGTAAAAATGTAAATCCGAAACTTACTGATGAAGCAAACATGGTTTTAAAAAGAGTTTTATGTAAGTACAAGAAACAGTTCCGGTGATGAAGAATCCCCAGTTCCAATTACTGCAAGGCAATTAGAAGCTATCATTCGTTTAGCTGAAGCTAAAGTGCTAAAATAAGACTAAAAGACACAGTAGATAAAGAAGATGCACAAAAAGCAGTGAGACTGCAATTAGCTTGTCTTAAAGAAGTCGGTGTTGATCCTGAAACCGGGGAAATAGACATTGATAAAGTAGAAGGAAGAACACCTAAATCAGACAGAGACAAATTGCAAAGAATCATTTCTGAAATTGAAATACTTGAAGAAGAATATGCCGGACAAGCTCCAATGAATGTTTTAGTATCCAATATGAGTGATAAATACGACATGAGTGAAGAAAAAGTAGATGAAATGGTTAGAAACTTAAAACACAAAGGAGTAATCTACGAACCAACAAACGGTTATCTCAAAAGAGCATAACCTTCTTTTTTTTTATTTTATATTTTTTAATCAAATAGGATAACTTAATAAATGATTAAAATCAAAATTAATATATTATATTTATACTAATTTTACGGAGCGATAATATGGAAGAATACGAAAATTTATTAAATAGAGCAATAGACCAATTACCTCCTGAAGTATTTGAACACAAAAGATTTAAAATTCCTAAAGCTTATTCAGATATACAAGGTAACAGAACTTTTATAAAAAACTTTAAAGATGTTGCTGAAGATTTAAACAGAGATCCACAACATGTATTAAAATTTTTATTAAGAGAATTAGGTACTGCAGGTAATTTAGAAGGATCAAGAGCAATCTTACAAGGTAAATTTACACATTACTTAATCAACGAAAGATTAGAAGATTATGTTGAAAAATATGTTATTTGCCATGAATGTAACAGGCCAGATACCAAAATTATTAGAGAAGATAGGATATTCATATTAAAATGTGCTGCATGTGGTGCTAAAGCTCCATTAAAACCATTATAATCCTATTTTAACTTATTTTTAATGATTTTTATGTTTTGTGTAGAATGTGGAAGTACTGATAAAAAAATGGTTGGAGATATCTGCATTGACTGCTTTTTTAAAAGACTTTCAAATGATTGAAATCCCAGAAAATATTAAAGTAGAAATCTGCAGCCACTGCAACAGTAGAATCGAAGAAGGAAAATGGACCGATTCATTTTTACCGGAAGATGAAATAATTTATCGTGCTTTAGAGCGAAACATTAAAATCAGCAATCTTGTTGAAAATGAAATTATCAATCTTGAAATCGACCAGATAAAAGGAACAATAGCCAATTGTTATGTGGAAGTTGTTGGAGAAGTTTACGGAGTTCAGCTTGATGAAACTCATGACACTTCAGTAAGAATAATGAAAACAGTTTGTCCAACATGCAGTAAACTTCAGGCAGGCTATTATGAATCAGTTGTTCAGTTTAGAGCAGACAACAGAGATATAAAAGCAGAAGAATATGATAAAGCTGATGAAGTTGTTAAAAGAACTTTAAATAAGCAAAGCAAAAGCGACAAGCTTGCTTACTGCCCACAAATAGCTAAACTAAAAGAGGGCTACGATTATTATATCGGATCATTAAAATCCGGCAGAAAAGTAGCTGAAAGCTTAAAAGAAGAATTTGGAGGAATTATTAAAGAATCTCCAAGACTTATCAGTGAAGACAAATCTACTGGAAAAGGTCTTTATAGAATTTGGATTTCAATTAGAATTCCTGAATTTGAAATAGATGACTTTATCAAACATGATGGCAAAATACTGCAGGTAAAAGATATTGATAAAAATAGAGTTGTTGGAATAGATATCACTGACCATAAAAGACACACAATACCTTTAAAAGAAAGTGAAGATATAACACTTCTTAAAAAGGCTGATGAAATTGAAACAACAACAATAATATCAAAATCCCCAAGCAACATTCAAATTTTAGACCCTGCAGATTATTCTGCTGTTGATTTGGATATGATGGATGAATTTAAAGATTCCAATATTGGTGACGAAGTTAAAATTATTAAAATTAACAATTACATTTATTTGATTAAGTGATTAAGATGAGCATTGAAGAAAAAATTCAATTAATTGAAAAAGGAACATTAGAAGTTATAGATACTGAAGAATTAAAAGAAGTTCTTAAAAAGAACAACCTATAGCTTACACAGGATATGAACCTTCAGGTAAAATTCATTTAGGCCATGCAGTAACAGTACAAAAACTTAAAACCCTTCAAAAATTAGGTTTTAAAATTAAAATACTTCTTGCAGATTTCCATGCTTTTTTTAAATGGAAAAGGAAGCATTGAAGAAATTGCTGAAACTGCAGAGTACAACATGAAATGTTTCAAAGCATTAGGTTTAGATGAAACTACTGAATTCATATTAGGTTCAAGTTTCCAATTAAACGAAGATTATGCATCTAAAGTTTATAAATTAGCTACCCTAACTACTTTGAAAAGAGCTAGAAGAAGTATGGATCAAGTAAGCCGTCATGATGAAAATCCGAAAGTGCTAAAGTGTAGTTTATCCAATTATGCAAACTGTAGATATGGTTGCTTTAGATGTAGATGTTGCTCTTGGAGGAATGGAACAAAGGAAAATCCAAATGCTCGCACGTGAAAACTTAGAGAAAATTGATGAAAAAGTTCCTGTCTGTATTCACACTCCATTGTTACACGGCCTTGACGGAGATGCTAAAATGTCTTCAAGTAAAGGAAATTACATTGCTGTTGACGATTCAGTTGAAGAAATTACTAAAAAAATCAAAAAAAGCTATTGTCCTCAGGGAGAAACTGAAGGAAATCCGATGATTGAAATAGCTGAAACATTCGTATATCCAAACCAGGAAACTTTACTTATTAAAAGGCCTGAAAAATTCGGAGGAGACATTGAACTTACACATGAACAGTTAATTAATGATTTCTCAAATGGAGACTTACATCCAATGGATTTGAAAAACGGAATTAAAGATTTCTTAATTGAACACTTTGCTCCTGTAAGAGAATATATGGAGGAATAAACAATGGATGAAAAACAGAATTTGAAATGGGTTTACCTAATGGTGTAGGAGAACAGATGCTTGCTCATACTATCGAAAAGTTCGATGTAAAATTAGAACATACTGAATTCGGACCTAAACTTATAGGAACTTATGAAGAACTTGAAAAAGCTAAAGTTTTCTTATACGAAGCTATTGAAGCCAGATTAAATCAATTAGAAGGTAAAAAATAAAATTTACCTTTTAATTAAAATTTAATTAAAAAAATATAAATAACATTTTATTTTATAAAAGCCAAATAAAAGCACATAATTAATAAAACTCTCATTTTTCAAATAAAAGAAAAATAAGCTACTAATTTTAACTATTTTTAATAAACACCTGCTTTAATTAAAATATATTAATTTTAAAACAAATAATTTCATTTAATTTAAAAACAAATCCAATATATTAAATTAAATTAAAAAAAAAATCAAGCCAATTAATTTATATACTTTTAATGATTATTATTAACCATCTGAGGTGATACTATGAAAAGGTATACAAAAATGGAGTACGAAAATCCTGATGAAATGACCTTTGGATTTTCAAAACATCCTGTTAAAACAAAAAATGGATTAGAAATCGGAGCAGGTTATGTTAATCCGATAATCAAAGTTGCTCCAAAAGAAGGAACTGAAAATTCAAAAGACACCATGGTATCAGAATGTAGAAATATTGCAATAAGTGCCTGTCAAAGAGCAGTGAATATTGGACTGCCTTCATTTATCTTAGAACAGGAACATATTGCACAACAAACTGCAAATCCTGATTGGGCAGGAGAGTGTACTCAGGCACAAGTAGAAGTTCTTGAAAAATTTCAAGACGAATATGGAATTAAAACTGCACTTAAAGCTACTCCTGCAGATATCAGAGATGAAGCAAAAGGAGAAAATTATAGAACTTCCTCCCAGTATCAGCAAGTAATGGAAAGTATAGAACAATGCTGTGAAAATGGAGCATCAATAATCTGCATTGAAACAACAGGAGGAAAATCTGTTTCAGATTACGGAATATCCCGAGGAGACCCAAGAGCAATATTATTTGGAATTGGAGTTTTAGGCAGCATAGATATGGAATTCATGTGGACAGAAATTGTAAAAATCTGCAGCAAACACAATGTAATTCCAGGAGGAGACACTAACTGTTCACAATCAAATACTGCAATGTTTCTAAAGCAGGAGGATTGTTAGATAAAGACTGTTCCCATACATTAGCAGCAATAGCCAGAGCTATTGGAGCATGTAACAGTTTGGTTGCTGTAGAATGTGGTGCAAAAGGACCTCTTAAAGACTGCGGTTATGAAAACCCTATTGTAAAATCAATAAGTGGAGTTCCTATTGCAACAGAAGGTAAAAATGCTGTTTGTGCACACTCTGATTTAATGGGAAATTTAATAGCTGGAATAACTGACTGCTGGAGTAATGAATCGGTTTATCATAGAGAAGAAATGGGTGGAACAACACCTGAAGTCTGGTTACAATCAACAGGATACGAAGCTGCATTAATGAATACTGCTATTGAAACCGAAAATGATAAAATATTAAGAGACCTGTATACATTAGCAGACAAATACAGAGACCCTCAAGCATTAATTCTCGCATATGACAATGCACATAGAATTGGCCGTGCTATTGTAGAATATGGTGATGACCCATATCAAAGAAGCATAGCAGGAGCTCTTGAAGCTGGCACCATTATAAGAGAAGCTGTTGAAGACAAAAAAATGCAATTAACCAGATTCGAACAGGACAGCCTTGATGGAGCTATGAAAATCTATGAGAAATTACCAGAAGATTCCGGCAAATTTATCAAACAATCATCCAAACGATACGGACGTAAAGTAGAGGACTTTGATCCTAAAAATTATGAATTATAATAAAAAAGAAGGGATTAAAATGACTTATAAAGATTTAGAAAATAAAATAAATCAAAATAAGATAGCTATTAGATACAATATAGTTGTAGAAGGTGCAGCTATAAAACCTGAAGAATATCCTGAAGTAAAAGAAGGATTGCCAACAGAAGAACCCTTTAAATCAATAGCTTTAGGAGTGCTCTATGAAGATAAAGCAAAAGTATTAAGCGATGTTAAAGAATCTCTTGAAAATGAGATTTCACCATTGGACATCATAAACAAAGGACTTATGAAAGGTATTGATGCAGTGAGCTTACTTTATACAAAAGGAGTTTATTTCTTACCTGATTTAATGCTTGCAGGAGATGCAATGATGGAAAGTGTAAAAGAATGTGAAAAAGTTCTTGGACACAAAAGTGAAACAAAAGGAACTGTTGTTTGTTTTGTTGCTGAAGGAGATCCACATGACATCGGTAAAAAACTTAATCTTGATGTTTTTAAGAGCCGGAGGATATGAAGCTATCGATTTAGGAAGAGATGTTCCTACCGAGAAAGTTGTTGAAGCTGTTAAAAAGTACCATCCATTATTTATGACCGGTACTGCACTTATGACAACTACAATGACTGCATTTCCAAAAGTTGTAGATGCTCTTGAAAAAGAAGGTCTTGAAGTGCCTGCAATTGGATGTGGTGGAGGAGCTGTAAGAAAAGACTATGTTGAAAGTATGCCTATGACAGTATACGGCGTAGAAGCTTACCATACACCAAAATTAGCTGATGCAATCCTGAAAAACCATAAAACATGGGAAGATTTAAGAAAAGAGTACAGCGACATTGTAGGGGAATTCGTACCGGAATATTCAAACTAGATAACCATGGCAGAACATTATGCAATAGCTATAGATATTGGAACTAGCGGTATTAGAGCTCAAAGCTACAATCTAACTACCCATAAAACAATATCTACAGCTATAACTTTAAGACATCCATTGCCTGGAGCTAATGTAGTAGATCATCTTCACTTTGCATTAAATATAGGTCGCGAAACTGCCCATAACATTCTTATAACTACAATAAACAGAGTTATAGCTAATTTAAATATTGATTTAAATAAAGTAGAAAGATTGGCAGTTTGCGGAAATCCAATACAGTTATCCTTATTTAACAATATTGAAATAAGAGATTTGGCTTTTTGGGGAGAAAATGCTTTAAAAAGAAAAAAATATAACTCCTCCGTCCAGACGTGGAAAAATATTAAATCCTCAAGCAATCGGTTTAGATATTAATCCTGATGCTAAGATTTACATTCCTCCAGCCATTAAACATGAAATTGGAGCAGATGCATTAGCTATGCTTTACAAATCCAAAGCTTTAGAAAAAGATGAATATTCACTTATTATAGATTTTGGAACAAATGCTGAAATGGCCCTGATTGCAGACGGAGAAATTTATACTGCATCGGCTGCTGCAGGACCTGCTATTGAAGGACAAAATATTGAAAAAGGCAGGCAGCTTCTCCAGGAGTAATCTGCGATATTAATGAAGAGGAAATGTTCTGGAGAATGAAAATTCTTAATGACAATTTAATAGTTGAAGACGGAGATTTAATTGATCCTGTTAATGGAAATGTCATTAAAAAATCAGACATACAAGCAAAAGGAATTACAGGAACCGGTGTAATAGCTGCATTTAGTTTAGGTAATGATGATAAAATCATAAAAGACGGCAAAATTAAAGATACAATTTACCTGCAGGACAACATTTATCTAAAAGAAAAAGATATTTCAAATATTGGAAAGGCATTAGGTGCTTTTAGAGCAGGACAGTTAACACTTAGCTGAAAGTGCAGATATCCTTTTAGATGAAATTGAAAGTGTATATATGGCCGGAGCTTCAGGATTTTATGTTGATGCTAAAAAATCATTAAACATAGGACAAATTCCACCCGGCCCCCAACAAGTTTATCAAATTGGAAATACATCATTAGCTATGGCTAAAGATATTGTATTAAACCCCGAATTATTAGATGAATTGCAGAAATTGGCTGATAAAATTGAAAGCAATCATATAATGCTTGCTACTTCTGAAATATTTGAAAAAATATATTCCCTGGAACTGGCTATTTATGAACAGGGAATGCCATTTTGGATGTATAATCAATGGCTGCAAAAATACGGCATTCAGGAAATCTCAAATATTGAAACAGAACCTGAAATAACTAAATTATACCCAAGAGATATTGCAGATTTGGGAGAAAATGATTTAAACACAGTTGATATTGAAAATACATTATCTGCAAAATTTGACAGATGTATTTACTGTATGGACTGTGTTAATTCATGTCCTGAAAATGCTCTGTCTTTTGAGAAAGATGAATTTAAATTAAGAACAGACTTATGTTCAGGCCTTGGCTGTTTAAGGTGTGCTGGAAATTGCAAAGAACATGCTTTTAAATATGAAGAATTTTACAAAGATATATATAGTGATTAATATGAATCTAAAAGAAAATCTTGAAAATGCACTTTCAGGTGAAGATGTGGAAGTTAAACCTGTTATAAGTGTAACACAAGCAGGAATTATCGAAGCAATGGAACAGACTAATGCTTCCTGGCCGGAAGCACATACAAATCCTGAGCAAATGGCAATTTTAGGAAGTTCCCTACATGAACTTGCAGGCCTTGAATGTGCAAGAATACCTTTTGGACTTACAGTTGAAGCACAATCTATGGGGGCTGAAGTAAATCTCGGAAACAATGAACGAACTCCTGAAGTAACTGGAACTCCTTTTGAATCTGCAGATGATATTGAAGCACCAGATGATTTTTTAGAAAATGGGCGTATTCCAGTAGTTCTTGAAGCTATTGATATTTGAAAAGAAAAATATGAAGATTTGCCGATAATCGTTGGAATTACAGGGCCATTTACATTAACAGGACATTTGCTTGGAATTGAAAATGTCGTAAGATATATGAAAACTGATCCTGATGAAATAGAAATAGCTATGGAAAACTGTCTTGATGCAAGTATGGATTACATTGAATCAATTCAGAAACATGATGCAGATGTTATTTGTGTAAACGAACCTACAGCATCCCCAGAATTAATTGACCCTCTTCAATTTAAATCAATGATTAAACCTAATCTTGAAGATTTGGCGGATTTTATTGATGTGCAAAAAGTATTGCATATCTGCGGGTCAACACAACCTATTATAAGTGACATGTCCTCTGTTGGCTTTGACGGAATAAGTATTGAAGAAGCCGTTGACATTCCAAAAGCCAAGGAAAGCATCGAAGATGAATGTGTCATTGTAGGAAACATCTCAACATCCAAAACATTATTGAGCGGAACACCTGAAGATGTAAAAGAAGATGTAAAAAAGTATTAAGTGAAGATATTGATATTATAGCTCCAAGTTGTGGATTAGCTCCAAAAACACCACTAGCTAATGTTAAAGCACTAGTTGAAGCTAGAAATGAATATTTTAATATTTAAATATTAAATGAAACAATAATTGTAGCTATTGAAGAATCATCACCATAACTATACTTATTTTTTAAATATTCGTCAGATTTAGTTGACGGACTTGATGAAACAACACCATCTAACTTAAAAGGATCAATTCGGAAATGGAACAGGAGGTAAAACAAAATATTCATTGCCTTTTTTCCAAATTGTAATTATTTAATACATCTTTAAAAATTACAAAATCATCACTTAAAAACATGATATCTTCATCATCCCTAAATTTTTTCTTATCTTCAGGATCAAAAACATCATGACCCAATATTTCTCCGTCAAATGTCAGTAAAACAGTGGGAGTTGGGGGAACTCTGAAATATCCTTTTTTAAAAATTACAAAGCAGACATCCCTTTTAAAACATTCCTGAACTCCTTCATTAAATACCGGAACTATGTCCTTTGAGCGCTGTGCTTCCATATCAATTATCTTTAAAATATCATCATTGGAAAGTTGCCTTACTTCCAAAACACCATCCAAACCACTTATTACATTTACTACATTGTTTAAGACTTCACACATACTATCACCTAATACAATCAGGACAAATACCCATGTACGGAGCTACAGCTTTTTTAATATCTGTTGATACTTTATTTACTCCAGTACTTGCATCAATTATCTCATGATTGAAATTGCTGATTAAATCCAAATAATTAGCTTTGACGTTACTTAAAAAATTCTTCATTTTCAAATTCGTCTTCTTTAGAGCATCGATTTACAGAGGTTTTAACATCTACATCTAAAAGTAAAACCAGATCAGGTTCCTTTGCATATTTATTAATCTGTTTAATCCAGTCTGCAGGTTCCTGATAAGCTAAACTAGAAATAAAAGAGCGGTCACTTAAAATAACTTTAGAATCATCATTAAGTTTATCCATAATAAGCATCCTGTCTGCTGCAAATAGTAGACCTAATGTTTTTTGAATTCTGTCAGTTGTTGCATCAGGCCTTTGCAGTTTTTTCTAATTAACTTACCGACTTCAGAATCTGTCGGTTCCACAACTGTTTCAACATCAAAACCATTCTGCTCCAGCCAATCTTTTAACAGGTTAATCTGAGTAGATTTACCTGCACCATCAATTCCCTCAAAAACAATGTACATAATTTTAAATTTGAATTAAACTATATTAAACTTTAACTATTTTTTCAATGTTTCATTAAAACAAAAAGCAAAACATCTATTTAATAAACACTTATTTTACATATAAATGACCTATGAAAATCCCCACAAACATGAACTATAATTTTATTAAGCATTATTTATAAAAAAAATGATACAATATGATACAAATAAATGATAAAAAATATATACTCACTTATTTAATCGGGTTTATATTGCTTGCAACATTTTTATTTTCATGTAACACCCATAATCATCCGAAAGCACAGATAATATTAAGTATTTTAACTGTAATAGGCGGGATAATTTGTATAAGATATTCTATAAAAAATAAAGATGCATTACACAAAACAGCTTTTTTTTAATAATCATTATATTTGGATTACTAACAGTATTTGCTTCACCACTTCTTGTAGCTCCTGATGAAGTAGAACATTTTGCAAGATCTGATTTAACCTCAGAAGGAGGACTTATACCAAATTACCATGAAAATCAGGGATATTTCATAAACAACTATTTTTATCAGATGACATGTTCTCAAGGTAGTACCCTACTAGACAATACTTCCTTTATGCATCAAGATATTACGCACGGCAAAACATTTTTTACATCAGTATTTTCTCAAAATCTATTTTATGTCTATTTAGCTCAAGGATTTGGGATATTTATTGCAAAAATGTTGGAATTACCAGTAATATTCGCATTATGGTTAGGTAGACTTTGTAACTTATTATTATACTCAGGAATTGTATATTTTGCAATTAAAAAGACACCTGCTTTTTTTAAAAAGAGTTACTTGTATTATCATGTCTTCCAATAGCTGTTTTTCAAGCAGCATCAATGAGCAGTGATGGAATTATTTTTGCTCTGGCAATATTAAACATTTCTTACTTCATACAGATGTATAAATCAGAAATAATCCCAAATAAAAAAATATAATCATTTATTTGGCAACAGGAGTATTGATTGGACTTATTAAATTTCCATATATCTTTTTATTACTAATGTTATTTTTAATACCTGCACACAAATTTAAAACAAAAAAAAATAGCTATTATATCTAAAATGACAGCTTTACTCTTAATAGTCATAGCTGGAGCATATAGTAATTTTTATGCTTCAAAAGAATTGTTAAAAGGTGGAAGAATAGACTATTACATTCAAAATAATGTTAATCCAGCCAATCAAATAAATTATATAATTCACAACCCTGCATCCGCAGTTATAACCTTTGTAAAATCATTAATCTTTTTACCATACTTGATTTTTATTAAAGATTGTTCTTTTTTTCCATTTAATACTTTTCCCGGGGTTAGATATATACAATGCATTGTGTTTAATCTTCTTTATTGTATTTTTATTCTTATCTGAAGATTTAAAAATGGCTAAAAGGAAAAAATTAGAATTGATAATATTATTTTTAATAATTTATACAAGCATATTTTTTATCCAATATTTAAGTTGGACTCCAGTAGGTTATGATAGTATCTTAGGCGTTGGAGCCCGTTACTTCATTCCAATATTAGCAATACTGCCATTAGTATTTGGACATAAGTCTAACAGTGAAAAATTAACAAAATATTTCATAGTATTTACAACAATATTCTTATCTGGAATGTTACTTATAATAATTGCAGGATTTTATTAAAAGAATAATGCATGAGCCCATTTCTTCTTAAATTTCTTATTTTTTCTTTTACTTGATTTATATTATTATTTATGAATTTAAACTACATCTTATCTTTTTAAAATAATATATAAAATAAAACTAAACAGCAAGTCACAACCCTAACAATGCATTATCAGCGATATTTTAAAATTTATTTATATTACAAAAAACATATTTTTAAATGATTAAATCTTAGGGTGTAATAATAAAATGGTTTTATCAGAATTATTAGCTCCAGCTGGATCTTATGATGTGCTTGTAATTGCAGTTAATGCAGGTGCTGATGCTGTTTATATAGCTGGACAACAATACGGAGCAAGAGCATTTGCTAAAAACTTCACAATGGAAGAGATAGAAAAAGCTGTCGAATATGCTCATTTAAATGGAGTTAAAGTCCACGTTACTGTAAATACATTAATAAACAATTTTGAAATAGCTGATGTAATGAACTACCTGTTTAAATTATATCAAATAGGAATAGATGCAGTTATTGTTCAGGATTTTGGAATATGCTGGCTTTTAAAAACTCTGATTCCTGATTTGGAAGTCCATGGATCAACACAGATGGCATTGAGCAATTACAGTTCCATAAAATGGGCTGCTAAAAACAATATTAAAAGAGTTGTTCTTCCACGTGAAATTAATGTAAAACAGATAGCTAAAACACATGAACAGCTAAAAAAAAGACAATATCAATATGGAAATTGAAGTATTCGGACATGGAGCTTTATGCTATAGTGTTTCCGGAAACTGTTATATGTCTTCATACAACAGCGGACGCAGCGGAAACAGGGGTGCATGTGCACAGCCATGCAGACGGGAATACCGTTTAAAATACAGAGGATACAATATCGGAAACGGATATCTTTTATCAACCCATGATCTGGCTACCTACAATAATCTGGACGCAATTTCAGATGCTGGAGTAACTTCACTAAAATTAGAAGGCCGTATGAAATCCGGAGACTACATAGGAACCATCGTAAACAGCTACCGCAATATATTGGACGGAAATACCGGAGATTATGCCAAAAATTTACATCTTGTATTCAACAGGAAATTTACAAACGGATACATAATGGGAGATAAACCCGGTGAAGTAATGGGCAGAGGCAGTTCAGGCCACGAAGGTTTATACATAGGCGACATTGTAAAAATAGATGGAACTGAAGTTACAATTGAAATCAAAAAAATAAAGACAATTACATCACACTAAAAAAAGGTGACGGAATAGCTTTTAAATACAACGGCAAAATCAAAGGAATTTATTTAGAAGACATTGTTAAACAGGACGAAAATGAAATTGTAATTAATACAACACGTTTGGTTAAGGAAGGCACAGAAGTATTTATCAGTTTTTCCAAGTCAATTCATGAAAATCTTAAAAAATTCCAAAAGAAGTCATTAAAAACCATATCCCACTTTCATTAACCCTAAGCTGGAATGAAGACTTAACAGGATTTGTTAATGTTGAATATTATTTAGATGACGAATTAATCAATTTCAGACATAAAGTCATAGGCAAATTTGAAAAAAAAGCTAAAAACAAACCTATTACAAAAGAAAAAATTGAAAAGCAGTTATCAAAAACCGGAGGAACACCATTCTACATAGATGAAATCAAATTCCACAATATGCCGAACAATTTATTTATTCCAATCAGTGAGCTTAACCAGATTAGAAGAGAAGTTCTATCTCAAGCACAGGACTTGCTGTTAAACCATTACACCCCAACCAAAAAGTCAGTTAAAGCTACAAGGAAAAAACTGAATAAGTTTTATGAGGATTATGAATCTTTCAATAACCTCAGCAAAAAAAAAAATCCTAAAATATCATTATTTATTGATAACTTAGACCAGTTAAAATCAATTTCAGGATTTGACCTTAAACGGGTTTACTTTGATGGAAACTGTTTATACAATAACCCTGAAGATTATTATGAAAATATTCCAAAGCTTTTAGAAGAAGCCAGTCTTATGACTCCTGATGCGGAACTTGTTTGGGTATTGTCCTCATTTATCAATGAAAAAGAAGCATCCAAATGCAATGAAATAGTTAAAGAACTTGAATCAAAAGGAATTATTATTTCAGTTATGGGGGATTTCCCTGGAATGGGTGAGATTTTTGACTGTCCTGTTTATGGAAACCATAATCTGAATGTTTGGAACTCATTTACAGTTAAAAATCTTAAAGAAGCAGGATTCAATGGTTTAATTTTATCTTCAGAACTTTCAGGTAATGAAATTAAGTATCTGATTTCTAAAAATAACACCGAAGACATTGATTTGGAACTGATTGTAAACGGAAATTTAGAGGTTATTGTAAGTAAGGATGATTTCAGTAACTTAAATGACGGTAAAGATTTCATAATACATAACAATGCGGATTATGCCATTTTAGAAGATAAAAAAGGAAAAAATTCAAGTACAAAGTATTATTTGACTATAATAAACAAAGCCACATTATAAACAAAGACTGCCTATGTTTAATTGAAGAAATGAACGAAATTAAACACTTAGGTCTTGATTCCATAATCCTGGATTGTAGATATTCCAATGAAAAGTACACAACAAACATATTATCCATTTACAATGATTCCCTGAAAGACAGAGATGATGAAGAGCTTTCCAAATACAAATATCAGATAATGGATTGCTCACAGTCATATATCAACAAGGGAAATTATATTGAAGGTAGATTACACGAGGACAAACATGAGAATTCCTGAATTACTTGCACCTGTAGGTTCCATGGACCACCTTAAAGTAGCTATTAATGCAGGAGCCAGTTCAATATATTTATCTGGAAAAGAATACGGTGCCCGCAGGTTTGCTGAAAACTTTACTTTAAATGAAATAGCCGAAGCAGTTAACACTGCTCATCTGCACAATGTCAAGGTTTATGTAACTGTAAACACATTAATTAAAGAAGATGAACTTCAAGACGTAATGAATTATTTGTCCCATCTATATTCAATAGGTGTAGATGCAGTTTTAGTTCAGGATTTAGGTCTGGTTGAGCTGATAAACAAACACCTGCCAAAACTAAAAGTCCACGGTTCAACACAGATGACTGCAGAAAACCAGCTTAAATTAGATTATCTTGAAAGCAAAGGAATTAAAAGAATAGTTCTTCCCCGTGAAATGAGAAAAGATGAAATTAAAAATTTGAGAACAAATATGGAACTTGAAATATTTGTTCATGGAGCACTATGCTACTCCTATTCAGGACAATGCCTAATGAGCAGTTTTAAAAAGGAGGCCGAAGCGGAAACAGAGGAAGTTGTGCACAGCCCTGCCGTCAAAAATACAGATTATCCTGTTTGAACAGTGAAGATTATTACCTCTCACCTAAAGATTTGTCATTATACGATCATTTAAAAGAAATTGCAGAGCTAAACATCAGCTGCATCAAAATAGAAGGGAGAATGAGAAGCAAGGAATATTTGGCTATTGCAGTGAGCAATTATAGGAAAGCCTTAAACAAATTGAAAAGCAATAAAACCAGCAAAAGTGAAGAAATAAGCCTTGCATTTAATAGAGGATTTAGCGAAGGGCAATTTAACTATGCATCTTCAAGAAGTATCCGTTCAGGACATGTCGGTTTAAAATTAGGTAAAGTCTGCAATAGTGAAAACAGCCAAATAGTCATTAAATTAGATGACGGTTTAAAAACAATTCCCCAAAAAGGTGACGGATTATTATTAATAAAAGCAAAAGATGACTACGGATTTGAAATTTCACAAAACCCTCTTTTAACAACATTCAACCATTATAAAAAAGGCAGAAATAAAGAAATTAAAGACATTAACAGAAAAGACAGAGTTTTAATCATTAAAAAGTAAAGCAGAATAAAAAACACCATTTCAATTTAAACGATTCAACAGCATATCTTACAAAAAAGAAACAAGCTAACCTCAAAAGTTAAAGAGATTGAAAATAAAGGCGACAGTTTTATCAAATCCAAATTAATACTTACATTTTCAATTAAAAACAAATATCCTCACTTGAAAGGCAGGTTAACTCTTGCAAATAAAAAAGAAATTGAATGTGAAGTTAAAGGAGAAGTTCCCTTTGAAAAGCCTCTTAAAAGAAGTGTAGATACAAAAACAAAAAAAAACAGTTACTGAAAGTTGACAAATACCCATTTGACATTGTTGGAGTCAATATTAACTATGACGGAACATTATTTATCCCAATAAGTGAAATCAATAAAATCAGAAGGGAACTTTTCAAAAATTAGAAAAAGAAGTGTATTCCTTATACTCCAATAAAAAGGTAAAAATAAATCTTGAAAATGAAGGCAATGCCCTAAAAACTGACCAATACAGTTTATCCTATTATACAAATAACCTAACTGATTTAGATAAAATAAATAATGTAAAAAGGGTTTATTTGGAGATACCTCCTGAAGACCCATCAGTGATAAATCAAAGCAGGGAAGAATACAATATAAATTATATGGTCAGCTATCTGCAAAAGGCTATTGACATTTCCAGAAACAGAGACTATGAATTAATCTGGAAATGGCCGGACATTGCACACGATAACTTAATAAAAGTTTTAGGAAAAGTAAGAGGCATATTAAACAAACTGCACTACCCTATTGAAATAATGTCTCCCGATTTTACAGGCCAATACGGACCATACTCCATGAATGTGACAAATACACAAACAATAAAGAGTCTTGAAAACTACAAAATAATTACATTGTCACCGGAACTGAAAAAAGAAGATTTAAAAAATATTTTAGACAATTGTAGTGACAATTCCAAATTGGAAATTATTGTTCAGGGATCTGTTGAGCTAATGAAAAGCAGAAACAGATTATTTACCAAAAAAAGAATCTAAAAAGTTAAAGAACAACACAGACGACATCTTCCTGATTGATAAGAAAAACAAAAGATATCCTATTCATAAAAGCTTATCTAATGAAGAAATTATAATTTCAAATAGCGAAGATATTTCACTTTTAAATGACATTACCTACTTAAAATCAATAGGACTTGTTAATTTTGCTATTGACGGTCGATGGAGAGATGAAAACTATTTAAATAAAATACAGGAATATAACACAGCTATTGACAAATAAAAAATAATACTTCCCAAATGCTCTGGGAATTTTGGATATATATTTAAATAAAAAAATGTATAGAAAAAAGGGTTTGGTTAAAATGCAAGGAGAGAAAGTAACATTGCAAAACATAAAAGGTATTGGAGATAAAATCTCTGAAAAAAATATTAAATAGTGTTGGAGGAGAAGAAAATCTTCAAAAAATAGTTGAAAATGTGGATGTTGAAAAAATAGCAAATATTGATGGAATCAGCCAAAGGAAAGCTATTGAAATAATGAACAAGCTATTAAATAATCCTACATATGAGTTTATTAAAAGCGACAGAGCAATGGAGATTTATGAAGACATCATAAACAAAATATTAGCATATTCAAACACTTCCTATTCAAAAAATAGGATTTTGCTGCTTTCCCCTTCAAAAGATATTGAAAAAATAGAAAAACAAATCAGCTTTGTGATGGATGCAAAAAACAGGTTTCACAGCTTCCAATAATCAAGTTAAGAGGATTGATGAAAAACTTAAAGGAAGTTGAAAATCCGAAAGCCGAATATGATGCAAGTAAAGTTATTTTAGTGGAAACAGAAGAAGACAATTCATATCTTACTGATTTAGGTCTGAATCAGTATTATCCAATAATTACAGCCACTGATTCTCCGTTACTGCAGGAGGAATTAATGAATTATGACCTTATCTTTTTTATGTATATTCACAAGGAATACTTGATTTTGAAGGAATGCCAAACCTTGTAATGATTAATATTGAAGAAAATGATTATGAAATAGTTCCTGAAAAAATAATAAACTTCTTTACACATAACCAGGATCTTTTAACAGAGTTTATGAAATACAAAAAATCAGAGGCCGGGAAACAATTTTGGGAGAAATTATCCCAATTATTGATGAACTTAATGTTATTGATAAAAGAGAAGTGGACATTGAAGAATTAGTCAATTCTTTAAAAAAAGGATATGGATGAAGAACTAGAAAATGCCATACAAAATGTTGATCTTGAAGGAGATGAAATTCTCAACCTATTAAACAAGAATCTCCCTCCAAAGATTAATAAAATATTTGATGAAATTATAAATGAAAGGAAGAAAATCATCAGAGAAAAAACAGGATTTGATTTTGATCCGTATCTTAGAAAATATCCTATTGAAATTGATGACAGTGAAATCCAAAGAATTCAATTGGAACAGTCCTCCAAAAAAAGAAAATGATATTTTTGATGTTAAAAAAAAGTGCAGCTATCGAATTGAACTCCATAAAAGAACAGGCAATCAAAGAAGTTGAAGATGTAATTAAATTTGACTATGAATTTAGTTTAGGCAGCTTTGCATATGAATATGATTTAAATGCACCTGAATTTGGCGATGAAATAAATTTAAAAGAGGCACTGCATCTGGAACTGGCCCTTAGAAAAGATGATAAAAACACACAGACAATTGATTACAAACTTACAAATGACGAAAACATAGCCCTGCTTACCGGGGCAAACAGCGGAGGTAAAACAACCCTTCTTGAAACACTAACCCAAATTTCCATAATGGCACAAATGGGACTTCCAGTAAGTGCCGGTGAAGCTAAAATCAAATTGTTTGATGAAATATATCATTTTTCAAAAAAAAGATCACTGGATGCCGGAGCTTTTGAATCCTTTTTAAATGTATTTATTCCAATTGTAACAACAGACAGCGAAAAATTAGTATTGCTTGACGAACTTGAAGGAATAACAGAACTGGAAGCTGCAGTTAAAATTATTTCCACATTTATAGATATGATTAAAGAATCCAATTCCTACGGAATAATTGTAACACATATGGCCAGGGAACTGATGAATTACACAGATATTCGTGTAGACGGTATTGAAGCAAAAGGATTAGATGAAAATTATAATCTGATAGTTGACAGAACTCCAAAAATGAACTTCCTTGCAAAAAGTACCCCCGAACTTATCTTAAAAAGGATTTATGAAAAATCAGACGATAATCTAAAACAGGTATATGCAAGAATCTTAGAGAAATTTTAAGATATTAATATATAGAAGTTTTAACTAATTACAAAAAATATGAAAATAATTTCCAACACAAAAAATGATTCTATAAAAAGGGTAGAAGAAATATATAAAGTTCTTAAAAAAAATGATTTCAGTTACCTTATCAAAGAAAATACCTTTTTAAGAATTTTCCTTTTTAAAAGATACTAAAAGAGGCAAATATAAAGAATTACCTGATGAATCTATTCCAAAAAGAATAAAAGATGTGCTGGAAGAATTAGGACCAACATATATTAAATTAGGTCAGATGTTAAGTACCAGACCTGATTTAATTGGAGTGGAAATAGCAAAGGAACTGGAATCCTTAAGAGACAACACTCCCACCACACCATTTAATGAAATAAAAGAAGTTATTGAAAAAAAAGAACTTGGAAAGCCAATAAATGAAGTCTACAAAGAAATTGACGAAAAGCCTTTAGGTTCAGCTTCAATCGGGCAGGTCCATAAAGGAATACTTCTTGAAAACAACAAAGAAGTAGCCATTAAAGTTCAAAAACCTCATGTTCGTGAAACTATTGAATCAGATTTAAAGATTATGAAATTTTTATCTGATAAAATCGGAAAATACATAAACCAGACTAAAGTTTATAATATTCCATCTATTTTAACAGAATTTGAACGCTCAATATTCAAAGAAATTGATTACCATGAAGAACTAATCAATATGAAAAATTTGGCGCATAATTTCAGAGCCGTGCACTACATCCATATACCTGCTGCTTATTCGAGTACTGCAGTGAAAAAATCATTACAATGGAATTAATAAAAGGAAAAGAAGTTTCTGAAGTAATGGTTCACGATTATCCGGAATATAATAAAAAATTAATTGCTAAAAGAGGAGTGAAATCTTATTTTAAACAAATAATGATTGACGGATTTTTCCATGCCGACCCACATCCTGGAAATATGATGATAATGGAAAACAATGTATTATGCTACATTGACGAAGGAATGATGGGAATTTTAGATGATGATTTCAGAGAAGAACTTGCAGAGTTAATATTACTGCTATTAAGCAGAAATGTAGACAATATTATCAACCAGCTAATTTACATGAACATATTAACACCTGCACAAAACACTCCTGAATTAAAAGCCGATGTAAATGACATAATGAACAAATATTACGGTGCAGACCTGAAAGATATGCATGGAGGAATACAGCAACTCCTAAAAGTAATGATTAAACATAACATCCAATTACCAAGAGAATTTGTAATGATTGGACGCGGAATGGCTTTAATTGAAGATACAGGAATGAAATTGGACCCTGAATTTAATGCCGTGACTGAACTGAAAAAATTATCTAGAAAAATAATATTTCAAAAAATACAGCCCTAACAGATTAGCAAGAGTAAGTTCCAATTATATGCTTCAAATAGAACATTTGGCTAAAGATTTGCCAACAACACTTAACAATATGCTTTCAAAACTTGACGAAGGTAATTTAAGTGTAAAACTTAAACATGAATCAATTAGCGAAATCATGAACCAGCTTTCAATTTCACTTATTTTATCTGCACTAATTATCGGGTCATCACTGGCCATCATTTCAGATAAGGGACCTAAAATATTTGATGTTTCAATATTGGGATTAATAGGATTTGTATTCAGTGCAGCTTTAGGAATCTATTTAGTAATTCAATTTATGTTAAAAGAAAAATAACTTACACTAAAAAACCCTTTAACATCACATATTTCTTAATTTATCTTAAGCTTAAATCTTTCAGTAAAAGCTTCATCAGAAACCTATGTATTTTACTGCATAGCCAATTATAAAAATGAAAATGTTTTTGGAGGAACATAGATAATATTATTGTGTTTTTCAATATTAGTTGTAGTATCTGAGATGATAATTCCATAATCTGCGCCATAACTGTTGATTGCATGAGTGATTTGTTTTTTATCTTTTCTACCACAACCCACTTCAATAGGTACCGGATTTTTAAAATCTCGCTGCAATATAAAATCAACATTTCGCTTCTTGTTTGCATCATAATACAATGTAAAACAATCATTTCCTCTTTGTGTGAAATTAAATAAGATTGATGCAACATGATTTTCTAGAAGTATCCCCTCATATTGCTTTATATCATTAATTGTATTTCCAGAGTTTTCGGATAATGCATTTCTAATGCTACTTGTTGCAAAATAATATTTTTGGTTTTTTTCATACGTTTCGATGATGTTCCATAAGCTTCAATAGAAAATATTAAATGTGTTTTTTCTAAAATATCTAAAATATTTTTTACATTTGCTTGAGAAGTCTTTAAATATTTTGCCAAATTGTTTTGTGAAAGATCCCTGCATTCTGTAGTGCCAGATATCTTAGTATCCTATTTGAATTCGTCTGATTTTCAAAAGTGAAATTTTTAATAGCAACCATATCAGTATTTACCACTTTTTTTCAATCATGTCCACAATATTAGTAGAAAGTCTTCTAAAATTGATTTTACGAGCTAAAATTGGAAATCCCCCATATTTCAAATATTCATCCCAATCATTAAAATTATACTTAATATTATTAATTAAGTCCCTGTTCATTTCATTTTCATATTTTATGGCATTTTGCTCTTCACCATTTAAAATCAAGCTAACCAAAGAATTTCCAAGATTAATATTTGAGTAATCATATTTCAATTTCAGATGTTCATTATAATTTAGAGGTGTTACGACTCTTTTAAACATCCTTCTTGCAGCATCTGCATTATATTCTAAATTTAGAGCTGATGAACCTGTAAATACCATGAAAATTTTTTCTGAACGATCATAAATTATTTTACCAGACATTGACCAGTTCTTATCATATTGCGATTCATCAATTAATAGAAAAATTTCTTTATCCAATAATCTTAACTGAGTATTGAACTGATTATTAAGGTAGATATCAACTATTTCTCTTATATTGCAATCAACTATATTGTTTAAATCATCACAGGACAAATAAATTATTTGATCTGGCAATATGTGTTTTTCATTTAATAAATAATAATATGCTTGATAAAGCAACGTTGTTTTTCCAACACCCCTAATTCCAGGCAACACAATAAATCTATTTAACTCATTTCCTTCTATAAACTCATCAATACTATTCTTGATTTCTTCAAATTCAAATCTATACTTTAATTTTTTACCATCTCTAATTAATTTATCTTTTAATACATATGGCATATTAGAGCTACTTTCATTTATGAAATTAAGTATCAATTGTGTTTTATCATCCATATTATATGCCTCCCTTAGAATACATTAGTTAAAAAATATTTGTTAATACATATATAAATACTTAACAAAATATTTTATTAATTAACATATAACCAATAAAGAAATATATAAATTAAAAGAACCTAATCAAAATTAAAACCTTTGAAACTGTGACAGTGTGAAAAAAACGCAAAACTGATAGTAAAAAAAAGTTAAAAAGTCTTAAAAAATTTAATTAATAAAATAAGATCATATAAAATCTGTTGTCCTATATACTATACAAAATATTTGCTGCTTTTAATTACTATATTCACTAATTCCCGTGAGTTTTTCAATATCGGAATAACTCCAGTATTTGTTTTCCCAATGGAAATATATGTCCTTTTCTTTTTTTGAAAATTCTAAATGGAACATTAGTATTGTCATAAATATGGACAATATCACAAATTTCAACCAATTCAGAAATCAAATCCAATGCCTTATAATATCCTGATTTGATTTTTTCTTCGGGAACGCCATGACCTCCCATAGATTCCCTCATACTTACCCGAGCAATATTAATTTTATAATCTGATGTTAAAACATATATGCATCTTAAAAAATATCTCTTTTTCTTTAGCTTTTTAAGCAATTTAAGATTCCTATCAGTAGAGAGCACTGTTTCAAATGTGAAATCTTCACCCTTTTCAATCATTTCTTCCCTAAGCTCTTCAGCCTTCACAGCAGCTTCCAAATCACTGCATAAACTTGACCTTTTAATATCGTCGGCATTAATGTAAACACCAATAGTTCTGGCCATACGAGTTATAGTAGTTTTCCCACTGCCGTTTGGACCTGCAAAAATGATGATTTCAGGAAGCCTATTCTTCTTTGACATAAACTCTCCTTCCATCAGGATATTCTAGATATGCACATTTATTTTCATCATCATAACCCGCAATAGGAAGTCCTTTAACTTTACAAATCTCTTGATCAATTCTGATAGATTCTTTAAATCTTTCAGTTAGCTCTTCATCAGAAATACCGCAAGTTGAATCTAATTCATTTCCTTCAGACAAAATAATTCCTCCCTATTCTTTTGTAATTAAATAATAACAATAATATTATGAATATTATAATTTAATAAATTTTCCAAAGTGCAACAGTATGAAAAAAACATGAAAATGATTGGTTCAGAATAGTTAAGAAAACTTAAAAATATTTTTATAAAGCTATTGCCAGTATACAATGCAAAATTTTCATACTTTAAACTATTAATACAAAGTTAACCTATATATCCCTCATCTTTTCACCAACATACCATATTTTACTTTCCATATAATTTAATCATAAATAAATTGAAAGGAAATTTTATAAAAATGTTGTGATAACATGAACTATGAAACATTTTGCAAAGATTTGTTAAATCTTACAAAAGAGCAAATAACAAAAAATGAACTCCTAAAATTATTGAAAAAAATATTCAAGTAGGATTTCAGTCTTTGACTTGATGAATCTCATCACAGCATCGGACAATACCTCTGAATGGGTTTCGAAAGTGGACAAAACTTGGAAATAAAATGCAGGTAGAAACCTTTATTTTCAGAATGAAAGCACTCGACACCGATTTTAGCACATATGTTGGAAACATGATAATAATGATCTTAAAAAATATATATTCAATTTAAATGAAACACTTGACCCTCACAAATCATCAGCAGAATTCTGCATAATTGTATTTCTTTCAATATTATATGCAGATTATATTCTTGAAGAACCTGTACACCCAGAAGGGGCTGAATTTCCAGAATCACAAAAAGTCCTAAAAAAAGAAGAATCATATTACTGTCCTGCAAAAGAAGGAAATTTGGAAAATCCAATGCATTTTGTAGATTATGCACGGCAGAACAATTAGGCCTGTAAAAAAATGATAAAATGAGGCATAAATATGGTCAATAATCATGTAATCTAGATAGAAGATTTATTTAGGGGTTTGAATTTTTTAGTTTTCGGATAATTGTTGTATGGCTGTTTTTGAGTAGAATCCTCGTGATATGATTAATGATCCTAAAAATACATTTAAATATACTGTTTTTTTTTGACTGATTTTGGTGTATATTTGTGTATTGGTTTCATGTTGAGTCCTTGTTTGAGTAATTTGAAAAAGTCTCCTATTTTTCCCCGTATTGGTTTGAATTTTTTCCATTGGTCTAATTTTTTGAATAATTCATGTTTTAAGTTGTTGTAGAAGTGTTTTTCTTTCAGGATTCTTTTGTTTGGTTAAATACTTGTAATGGATAATATAATTAATCGTTAAGCTTTGTTTTGTTGAAATTATTTTTGGGAAAATGAAAGGAACTGTTTTATATTTACCAATTCCTAATTGGTAGTTTTTATAACTGCAATATCCTTTATCAAAAAGTATGGTGTCTCCTTTTTGGATTATTCGTCATTTGAAGTGTTTCCATAATTTCATCAAAAAGTTTTGCATCATTTGTAACTCCTGAGTGGAATAAAATACAAACAGGATTCATACTATCAAAATCAAGGACAACTGTTGCCTTAAATCCAATATAAAAACATTTAGAGGATGAATAACTCCATTTTAAATTCAATGATTAAAGATGTTCTTTTGTCTTTTTTATTAAAATCTAAATCTACAGGAGTTGCATCTACAATAAATGTCTTTTTTCCTATTTTTTTAACCTTATTTATTGAAATTAAGATGCGATTTAAAGATTTAATAAGATTTTAAGGATTTTAAAGTGAAAAAATTTTATAAACTTGAGTGGCACTTAAAACTTCAGAAATATTAAAGTATTTACGAAGCTATTTTTTAGATTTAAGTTCATTTAAGATGAACCGGATATCTAAATCAAAGAACATACTTATAAATATGATTTTAAAAACAAATATTTATTTATTTAAGTTTTTAAAACCAAAGGATGTTAAAATTTCAAAGGTTTTTCTAGAATCCATAATTTTAAATATTTCTTTCAAAAAAGTATAATTTGGGTCTTTAATATCTAAATTTAATCTGTGTTTCATTTTTATCTCCAAATAAATATATGTAACACATTATACTTAAATTTATCGATATTAAGACCCTTTTTTTAATAAACTAAAAATTATACAGATGCATTTTTACAAAACACCAAAAATTACCATTACAAATAATAAAAACAAAACAAATTAACCATATTAAGCACTGACAAAAATTCAGACCCCTAAAATATTTTGGAACTGAGAACTTATCCCGGTAAAAAAGGTTTAAGATATTCCACAAGTAATCATGCCATGAGTGATTTGAATGTTACTTCAGGGCAACTGACATTGAATAATGTATGGTACACTTTCGGCCTGTATTATCAGAACAGCAATGTTAAGGCATCCATCAAAAATGGAAGTACAACCGTTTATTCATATGAATGAACAACAATAACATCTGAAACAGCATTTCCTTTCCTGACAATATATGATTATATAGCGGACAAATGATTTTCAACAACATTACTGTTGAAGAATGAGATGGTGAATAATCATAGCTGAAAAGGGATGGATAGAGATTGGTCATGTAGTGGTGATACCGAACCTAAAGGAGATACTGGAGACATTGGAATTGGAACAGTGATAAAAGGACACCACACTACCTATGAGGAGTTTGTTAATGTTCATCCAACAGGCTAAGTCAGTGATGCCTACATTGATAGTAGCTATTACTAATGGGAGGGTACAGGCTGGCAAATGCAGGTTCAATAAAACGTGAAAAAGGTGACACTGGTGATACAGGTGTTAAAGGCTAGACTGGAGCTACTGGTGTTGGTCTGACTATTAAAGGTTCGTATGATTCTTACGAGGAATTAATAGCTGAACATCCAACTGGTAATAATGGAGATAGCTATTTGGTTAACGAATCTCTTTATGTTTGGAATGGCAATGCTTGGGAAAATGTAGGAAACATAAAAGGAGATATTGGAGCCACTTTAGTGAAACGGGGGCAAAGGGCGATACCGGAGCTAAAGGAGGCACTGGAGACAAAGGTGTTAAAGGTGATACTGGTCCTGCAACAGATGAAAACGCAGGATGGAAACTGCCAGTCGATGAGATACTAACAACTTCAACTTTACCGACAGGTGTTAAGAAAGGTTATCGTGTAGCTATTTGTACAAGTTCTCTGTTAGCTATTAAAGAGTACAACGGCATATCTTGGGAGACAGAAAGCTTAGATGCATATAGTGTAATACCTTTAAAACATTCTGGAAGTATACAAATGTATTTGGCAAAAAGTAGTGGTCCAGTATATCTAATGTTTTAAAACAATTAAGAGAGCATGAGTTAGTTGAATGCATTAATCCCGAAGTTAAAAAAAAGAAGATTATACAGATTAACTGAAAAAGGAATGAATTATTTAAAAATTTAGATTAATAGACAACACTTTCTATAATCATTAATTTAACATACAGGTCTTCTCGGAGTTTTAAAATCCTATTGAATCTTTCATTTTCAATATAATTTATCTTTTCGTTTGGTTTAAACTGGTCACTTTCTAAAATGTCTTGACTAAGTTTGGATATGAACTCTTCTATATGAACAAGGTTTCCCCAACCATTTAATTCATATATGGAATATGCTTCATCATAAGTAAGTTTCTCGGGAAGAGTTTCATCAATTCTTTTTAAAGTCACATTCCAGTTTCTCATCAGTGTAATTTTTAGATGATATGCATTCAATAATACTGCCTACTGCAAAATGAGGATTTGATAAATAAACACATTTGTCATATACCAATGCCTTTTCACCATTCCAGTCAACAGTAACGGAGTTGTCTTTTTCAATATCAAATGGTATGGTTTCTTTTTTTAATTTTTCCGAACATAATGGGCAGAAATTATATTCTTTGTCAAATTCTTCACCACAATTTTCACATATGCTTTTACCCAGATTATTTAAAGAATCTATAAGTCCATCTAAATTATATTGATACATATCATTTTTTAAAACTTTGCCACAGTTCGGAAGAAAAGAAAATCAGGTTTATCACAATATTCAAAATTTAAATCACAGTCTTCACAGTACCAGTTTTCATCCACGGCAGGTAAACTCATATTTTATCACCATACTCACTATCTTATTTATTCCCTTATTAAAGTTTCTTATAGGTATTTTTATATTTTGTGTATATAACCTATTTAATAACAATGTATAATTATGATGATGAATATATTATAAACTGTTTGGGATAACCAAAGTTTGATGAAATATCTATGGATGTGATTAAATATGGGGATTTGTCCGAATTGTGGAAGTTGGGTTGATGAAGGAGACATATGTCATGGCTGTGGTGCCAGTGGTAGTTACATTACTTCAGAAGATGAAGATGAAGATGAAACATATAATCCTCCTGTTGAAAGCAGGGCAGACAGATTAGGTAAACAAGCATGGGATTTATATCTTGATGAAAACTATGATGATGCAATTTACAAAATCAATCAGGCATTAGATTTTGATGATAGACATGTTGAAAACTGGAATAAGAAAGCTATTATTCTTGAAGGCTTGAAAATGTATGCAACATCAGAAAATTGCTACAATAAATCACTGGAATTATCCAAAAGAAATATGGTTTATGACAACAAGGCAAGAATGTTATTTAGATGGGCACATAAATTACTTGAAGAGTCAAAAGATATTCCCGACGGATCAATAAACTTGAAGAAGCAAAACAAAAATGCATTAAAGCAATGAAAGCACTTCCCGGAGAAAATAGTGAAGAAGATATTAATCAATATCTACGATTATGGGACTCAATAAATTTCTATATTGGCTATGAAAGAAAATTCAAAAGAAACATTGAAACATTAAAAAAATATGATAAATCAGAACTATTTACAATAACTGGAATAAACTATTATAAAAATGATGTGCAATTTAATCCAGGTTTACCTTTGAAACTTGTCAAGGAACCTGATAATGAATTTGATAAGGATGCAATTGCAGTATATGTTGAAGATAAAAAATAGGGTATGTTGCAAACAGTGATTATACTAAATATAAATTAACTTCATCTGCATCAGAACTGCAGAATAAAATTCGGATACTGCTAAAGGAAGCTATTTATTTTATTTAGAAAGATATGTGGAAATACAGTTTCCTATTGGAAGAATAATTAAATGAACTCGAAATAAAATTAATATTTTGAATGAAAATTTAGTCCATTAGATTAAACGTGTTTGTCCTTTTTTTTGAGATTTTTTTCCAGTTATCAATACTTCTTTAATATTCTTTGCAATTTTTTGCATTATTATAGTTGGAACAGCTTCCCCAATACATTCTCTTATATTTGCTTCATTTTCCTTTAAAAATTGTTGTTTTTCTTCTAATGGTAAATTATTTAATTCTTCTTCACTTATTTCAGACCATTTAAAATTATTAGGAATATTCATTAATAATAATTCACGTATTGAAAATGCTCTATCATCAACTGGATGGACTGTATTTTGACTCGCTTTAGATTAGCCATATAAGTATGCACACAAGGACCAACTTTATCCCAACATTGTCTTGTATATTTATCACCATGTTTGTTATTATGAACAACAATTTCTCCATCAACAATTTTATAGGGTCTTTTATTAATGTCTTCATTATCAAATGCAGATTCACCTTCGGAAATATCATGAATCCATGCTCTCATATCTTCTCTATAGGGCTTAAAATGATGATATATGTCAGAAGGATCAATTTCTCCCATTTCATTCAGACTAGATAAAATACCAATGACTTCAATAAGAGTTTTGGGTTCTTCTATGGTGTTTTTCAATTACTACGCTAACAAGGACATCAATAAGATGCTATGAAATGTGTAGCTAAAGATAAGGTTGATCTTATCAATAGTTACAATAACATATTAGTTCTTGAGTAATCCATTGTCTTTTAAATATTCAATGAATTCCAAGATGATTTTTGTTTCACGTTGCCCAATATCAGTTTCTGAAAAGTCAGTTACAGATTTTGAAAGATTAATTAATTCTTTAATAGCTGTACCTTCTTTTTTACCTTTATTTGTTGTGAATCCTTGATAGTATTTGATTTTATCAGAGAATCTATAGTCTGATGCCCTAATGTTAATTTTCTTTTCTAAAATGGACTTGTTTCCTAAACTTTCCATATTGTTTGGATTGGTAAGTCCCTGTTCTATTTTTTTTGGCGATTCCTAGGATAAATATGTTCTATCTCTATTGTTTTTTCTAAAGGTAAACATTCTTGTTCTGGTTCTTGGAATGCCCACCAGGTTAACATAGATTTTGTTATTGGCCTTTGGTTTTTAAAATCAAAGTTCCTAAATTTGTTCTCAAGTTGTTCGGGACTAAATAAGAATTCTTCAAATTTCACTGGTTGTTTGTTAACAATATTTATCATTTCAGGATATAGTGGAGTTCTTAATGCATTAACACCAGGATTGGTAACTGCATATGCCCAGATAAAAGCAGTAATCTTACTTAAGAAATTATAAAACTCATTATCATCAAGCATTCCTTCAGCATCTCTATTAGCTATATAATAAACTGATACGAAGTATGTCCACATTCCGTTTGGTGCATAATTTAAAACATATAATCTTTTAAGCACATCTTCGGAAAATCTTTCTACATTTTGATCATATATGTCATTCCAAAAGTTAGCTAGGTCAATTAAGTTTTCAAATGTTTCATCATTTTTTAAAAGTTTATATCCATCTCTTTCATAAAATTTACGCAAAGATTCTGTTGTAGTTTGTTTAATACCCTGTTTTGCTCTTTCGTAATACATGTACCTGGTGAATATTTCATCTAATGCACTACCTGATGATGAAGGGAATATTGAATTACATAGTACTTCTAAGACTTTCCATTTTTCAATGAAGCTTTCTTTTTCACCTTTATCAGAATAATACTTGTAGAATTGTGCTTTGAATATGTCTGCATCAGATAATGGTTTTCCCCTATCATTTAATGTTGAAAAAATTCTTAATGCAGTATCTTGGGATTCTGCTTCAATTGGTAAGAGAATACAGTTTTGCATAATTCTGAGGGGTAATAATGGAGTATAGCTAACATATTCTTCTGTGAATTCTTTTATTTTGTCTTGGAAGAATTTATAGTTTTTAGCATAGCTGCTTTTTCCTTTTGTTACATCGCCGGTTCTTAATATTTCTAAAAATTCATCTTTATCTTTATCAGTTGCAACTTCTGAATTAATTTTTAATTCTTCTGTATTTACATAACCAAATTCATCGGTCTTCCAGATACATGCTTCAATTTGTTCTCTTGTTTTTTCAGATTTATCATCTTTCATGTTCTTGAACTTGTCATAGAATGCACGAAGTAAAAGCATTAATGTGGTTAAACGTTGCTGACCATCAATTATTTCCATGTCTCCTTTATCATTTTTAAAAGTGACAATTGGACCCAGGAAGTATTCATCACTTTCACTATCAAAGTTATCACAGTTATTTTCTGGAAATGAAAAGTTGAATAAGTCTTCCCATAATGTTTGACATTCATCTTCGCCCCATGCATATGGTCTTTGATAATCTGGAATTAAAAATTTTGTTTTTTTAGCACTGAAAAGTTCTTTAACCGTTTTCTGGTCAATATTTAGCTTTGACATATATTGCCTCCATACTTATATCTTGTTAATAATTTATTTTTTAAATTTAAAAATTTAATGTAACAATTTTTTACATTATTAATTTTATTTAATTGAGATTAATATTTTAACAAAATATAAGTTGAAAGCAATAATTACTTTTTAATCCAGTGATAATTTATTATATGGTAATAATTATGACTGAAAACCGATTTAGAAAATATGATGAACTTGAAGATGATGAAAAAGAAGTACTTGATGCTTTCAGACAAATCTGATTATAACAAATTTAAATTATACTCTTACAAAGTTGAAGACTTAATAAATGATTATGAACAATTAAAACAGCTCCGTGAACAAATTCAAGAAAAATATTTTTCAATTCATGAAGAACTAATTCGTGATGAATTAATTGAAGACGAACTTAATGCAGCTATTTGGGGAATCACAAGAGAACGGGAAAATGAAACTTGGAACTCTGAACTAAAGTTACTGAGTGAAATAAAAACTAATTTTGATATTGCAATTAAAATGATTGATTCCGGAGAAGCTGAGCGGATAATAATAGATGATGGGAATAAATAAAATCCTCCATTTATCACAAATATCACCACACCAAATTCCTAAAAAAGTAGACTCTTTCAAAAACTTTGTTGATTTGAAATTTTTTGATGAAAGTTAGTTTTGAATTTTTAATTCCGTTTAAAAATAGTTAATTTTAATAAATAGTTGGAGTAAAGTTTTTATCATGCCCAATCAAAAACATTTACTCCAAAATAGTATTTTAGATGTTAAACAATATATATTTTGCGATTCTAATGATGGATTAGTCCTTTCAGATCCTCGTTTTATGAAAATTTTTAAATCCTGTCAAAAGGCTCTGAAATCTTTTGATTTAAGTTTTAAGAAGGATGTTCCTTATTTTAAAATGAGTTTAGATAGGTGCCCTCATTGTGGAACACATTATGTTGTGAAATATGGTTTTACAAAAAAGAACATTAATATTTAAAGAAATTGGTAAAACTAAGGTGAAGGTTCAACGTTATATTTGCAAAAGATGCAGTAAAACCTTTCAAACTGATTTAACAAGTCTTGTTGATAAAAACAGTAATTTTACAAATGAATTGAAAAGTGAATCTGAACATTTGATTTCAGATTATTTGGGAAGCTTGAAAAATGTTTGTAAATCTTTTAAAAAATTCTTTGGAATCACTGTTTAACATCAAACAATTGAAAATTGGCTTTTTGTTAATGAAAACATTTTAGAATTTGATTTAGGACGTTGCTCGGGTTATTATGTCTTCGATGTAGAATGGATAAAAATCAACGGAGAATGGAAATATCGACACACATTACTTGATTCTATTTCAAATTGTATCGTAGCCGATGCAATTTACGATACTGAAGATGAAAACACTGTTGAGAAGTTTTTAAGAGAATCAACGGCAAATAAAAATAAAAAAGCAATCACAACAGATTTAGATAAAAAATATGCTTCAATTATCCCAAAACTAGGTTTTAAACACCAATTATGTATTTTTCATACTAAAAAAAGTTTAAATAAACAATTAAAAACTTTTAAAGATAAAAATCGCATTTCTGATGAAGAATATCAAGAATGTCACAAACAACTGAAAATAATCAAAGATTTATTCGATTTAAATGATTACGATGAATTCAAAAAAGAAGTAACATCTTTAATTCATCGCAAAGAAGAATTTCATCCAGTTATTTACAAAATAATCAAAAAATCAATCAGACCACGATATAAAAGCTTCATTCGTCACTTAAAAGATAAACGAATTGAAAAAACAAGTAACAAAATTGAAAATGCATTTCAAAAACAATGCCAAAATCCAGAAAACGAACATTCAAGACCAAACGGGGCGTTTTAAAACGAATATATCGCAGAGATCTAATTTGGAATGACAATCGCAAAAAGGATTTTGAAAATCAACAAAGTTTTTGAAAGAGTCGAATAATGATAATTTTATATAATTGAAATAATAAAATATTATATTAATTATTATATACAGGTTGTAATAGCTATGGCCAATATAAATAATACATCATCCTACATGGATGAAGACAAAAAGCAAATTATCAAAGAGTCAAATTATACCTATAGAGATGCTCTTGAAGTTTCAGCCTACCTCATTGAAGTCGACAAGTTCGAAAGATTATACAAGGAAATGCAAATCCACAATCTTCAAAAGGAACTTGACGAAATGGATAATGAAGAATAACTTCAAAAAAAATCTCACATATATAACTCTTCAAAAGAAACTATTTTTCATAAGCAAATAATATTTATTATTACTTTTATATTTTTTTATAATAAAATTTTATATATAATACATAATATAATTATTTATTATGTTGCCGGAAAAAACCAACATCAGCACAAGAGTTGAAATAACACTCAAAAAAAATAGTAGATGAATCCAGTTTTACATATAAAGACGCATACAAACTTGAATCAATGCGGATAGCTATCGGCGATGCACAGGAAACATTAACATAACACACAACAATCCAAATTATGAAAGAATCATGAAACAAAGAGAATACAAATTAATTGAAGAAAGAAAACAGGAACTTGAAAGGGAATTAATGGATTTATAGGAGAACCATCACCATGAGCCAAGTAAATTCAGATATACATTATTTTCTAGAACAGCACAAAGAGGAAATCATCAACTGTTGCAGGAAGTCAATGAGCAACAAGGAAATTCTGAACTGTTAAAGACAAAATACAATCGTGAAGTTTCACCCACAACATTTAAGGAATTCAAGGCAGAACTGAAACTGACAAAAGGAGATTTTCAAAAAACACTACTGGATGAAATACATGTAATGAAAACTTCTGGTGCAACAGATGAAAGTGTCAGAAGATGGCTAAAAGCAGCCAAACATGAATTTGAAGTAAGCAGAGCAACATTTTCCAGATTCAAAAAGAAATATAATTTAACAGATAATGATAAAGACCCAAGAGCCAGACAAAAGGAAGCATTGGCAAAAAAGAGCAATCACACAAAAGCAGATAACAGACAATAACATTCACAAAGACAATATAGATTTGGCTATTGATTCCATTCTCCAGCAGCAGGTCACAGACATTAAAACAGGTTTGGAAAACTTGGATAAAATAACCAAAAATGCTGTTGGCCTTGAAATAGACTTTGAAAAACTGGACCCTGAAGTAAGATACAATGCCAATGAAAAAGTCTGGCCAGATATTTAATTGACATTACCGAACTGAAAATCAGATATCTGGAATTATTCATTAAGGTATTTGAAGCCAAAAACAGATTATTCAAAAACAGAGCCATTGAACCGGAAGATAAGAAAATTGAAATCTTACAAAATGACATAATAAATGAAATAGAAATCCTCACAAAACAAATCATGATGAAAACAACCAATTCCGAATCAGCGCTGAAGATAAATCTATTCTTCAAAAATGCATATATGAGAATCCGTATATGCTCCAAATCCATTTTCAAAACAGTCTGAAATGATATTGGCAACTGAAAATGAAGTCCTGATTGGCTGTGCTTCAAGCAGTTCAAAATCAACAAGTCTGTCACAGATGATGTCAATGAATATTATGCTCCCATCTGAGATATGCTTTATCTGACTTGAAGCACAAAGGAGATTTGATACATAAAGCAAGTTAGTTGTTAAATCGAAAGAAAAATCAAAATAATGAAAACATCAAACCAAAGTGAAATTGGAACAGAACATTCATGAATCCAACGGAAATTCACCAACCTTTGGATTTTGGATAAATATTTATCCTGACTGTAATGATTATGAAAAATAACTTATGAGATTGGACAGAGTCACAGAGAAACATCTGATGAACAGTAACTTGTATGCTTTAGTTAAAGCCAGATTATTCAATGAAACCGACTTCCACTTAATCCCTCATGATGAATACATGAAAAATACCAATCGTTAAAGTTATCAGATATCGGAATCTTGCAGCTACTGAAGTATTGAACAATGACAAAATGAGATGTAATAATCATGACTGCACTGACTGTGTTTTACTAACTAAAAATCTATCCGGAAATATTTGCATCTTGGATTCCTATGAGTTTCAGCCCGAGTCAAAAAACCTGATCAATGAAATATTAAATACTGCAGCATGTGACAATTCAGACGAACAATACATTAAACTTGACGGAAGCACATGCAAAAACTTTGGATTATTAAACACCAATGAGTTGAACCGAAGGATTCACCACAGATGCTGCAACTCAAGAAAAACAAAGTTGACTAGAAAAAAAGGAGTCTATGAAATTTTACAGACTCAAAAAAAAGGATTAATATAAAAGTATAAATAATATAAAAAAAGTAGGTTTTAGTCTTCAGCAAATAGTTTTTCTTCATCAAATTCTTTAGGATCTTCAAGAGTACCAAAAATATCAGTCAAAAGATGTACATACATACACCATTCTTTCCATTCAGCAAAAGCTTTAGGATTAGTCTTATACATCCCTCTCATATGCTCCATCTTTTCCTCCTCAGTTTCAAGGATTCTTATGTAAGCACTATGATCAGTGTTAAATGTCCCGTAACCAACACGACGACCCGCATCAAGACCATTAACTTCAAAGTATCTCATGAAACAACACTCCTTTTAATATAAAAATTTGATTTCAAAATCATAATCTGATAATTTATTTTCATATAATTTTTTATATTTATTTTTATGTTTATTAACATATTTATCTCTTTCTTTAAAATATTTTAACTCTTCAGAAGTATATTCCTTAACAGGTTTACCCTCATACAAAGTAGAAGGAGCTGATATACCAGTATCCCAAAGTAAAATCTTTTTTCATAGTATCCTCAATACTTGCACCCACACATTTAATTATTTCAGATTTATCTTTGTTTTGAGAACCACAGATGCTGCAACTCAAGAAAAAACAAAGTTGACCCTGCAAGAATTGTCTCAGCAGATATTCAAAAGAAAGGAATTTTCCCTGTTGGAAATGAATTGACCGGTTTCACAAAAAAATGAGTATAAATGAAGGTGATAATCTTGACTGAAAAACAATAAAAACCAGTCAAATAACCAAAAGTTCAAAATCCTTACAAACCAAATCCCAAAGGAAGAAGAACGAGCCAAAAAGGATTAAATCCAAAAAAATAAAGAAAATCAATATTCTAAAGATCCATAAATGAGAATCATTTCACGTTTGAATTCTTCCCACTTTTTAGGGTCTTCAGCTTTAATTTGTTCTTCAAGCTGATGACGCTCTTCAGTAGTACTCATATCCCAAGTAATATCATAAGCCATCAATTCAGTCACTGAAAGATCATAAAAAGGTCCACTCATATCAATCCCTCAA